>Ga0316204_10000156_pt1 | contig 281986 bp, 239 predicted proteins | sample 6monrhotite_MG_2_FD_205661 | JGI IMG/M metagenome (GOLD analysis project Ga0316204, IMG submission 205661) | Microbial mat bacterial communities from mineral coupon in-situ incubated in ocean water Damariscotta River, Maine, United States -... | ecosystem: Environmental > Aquatic > Marine >... | reverse complement strand
AATCTCACAAACATAGCTGATACTCGACCGATCGTAAAATCGGCGAAGTACCTCGGAAATATAAATGATAGTCATACCAGACCACCGTCCACATCTCCCTTCCATCCAACAATGTCAAAGATCAAATACCTTGCCTGACCGGAAGCTCCAGTCTCCTAAATCCTCACGTTTCAGGCAATTGTCGGACCGGACTTTCGTCAGCGTGCGACAGGGCGCTCTATATATGGCGGTGCCCCCACCATGTCAAGCCGTTTTAAACTGTGTTTAATTCGGTTTATAGATCACCTCGACGATGTAACATGACTAACTGGCGGTATAGCCTTAAAGACCAAAACCAGAAGCGCTGTGCACCCCGTCGGTGAAAGGGGTTCTAGTAGGCACCCCCAACAAACGCAAGGGCTTTCTTTTGTTTTTTTCGCTTTTTCTGAACACTTGGTCTAAAGCCGTTGCTAACCAAGGCTTTTCGTCACAATGACAGCATGGTAAGCACGCAACACATAGAGTAAAAAGGTTCAGCTATATTGCCCTATATATATAAAGACTGTATGACTTAATTACAAGGTCAGGACCCTGAATCACTGAACAGCTACAGGTCCTGAAATCGTGAATCGCAGGATGAGTAAATGCCTCGTTGGCAGAGAATACGAAACACAGTATTGACCAATAAAACGGTCCTCGCCCTTTGGCGAATAATAAAGCGAACCGGAACAGCAAGCGAGTCGCCTGTGAGTTTTGGCATAATAGCCTTTGTTGGCATTTTTTTGCTTGTCCTGTTGAACATTAAAAATCCGAATATAGCATTACCTGAAAATATACACACACAAGCGGCGCCTGACGAGGTAGAGCTGGTCGCCTTTCAGTCTGCTGCTTCTCCGCCATATGTACCGCCAGTGGAGAGTTTTAAGTTACGGCGCGGTGAGACCTTGATCAGCCTCTTGCGGCGCGCGACAATTGAAAACGGAAATGCCCATGACGTCGTTTCTTACCTCAAAAAAGTCACCAACCTCCGACGCTTGCAGGCTGGCCAGAAAATTCGCCTGATACGACAGGCAAATAACGGCCGCAGGCTATCGGAACTGCGCATTCGAGACAGCTTTTCCGAAGAGGCTGTTGTCCGACATGAGGAAGGCCAGTATAAGGCGCAGCGAAGCCCCATTAAGACCTATGCGCTGACCCACTTTGTATCCGGTGAAATTACGGACAGTCTATATCTTTCAGCGAAGCGGGCGGGCCTGCCGAAAAAGGTTATTATTGATCTGATCCGCATGATGAGTTTTGACGTGGATTTTGAACGTGAGATCCGGATTGGGGATCATTTTTATGTCTATTTCGAACGCGATTATTCACCCGATTTTGATGACATAGAAAACGGGCGTATTTTGCACGCCAAACTGGCCTTGAAAAAACGCGAGCTGGAGGCTTATTTCTACGAGGATAAAAACGGCCGCCAGGGCTATTATGACGCGCAAGGCCAAAGCACACGCAAAGCACTAATGAAAACACCCCTTGATGTGGCTGTATTGACCTCCTCGTACGGTAAACGCAGGCATCCTGTTTTGGGTTATACCCGCATGCACAGAGGGTCCGACTTTCGCGCACCAACGGGAACACCGATTATGGCCGCCGGGGACGGCATTATTGAGATGGCCGCGAGGAATGGCAGTTACGGAAATTATGTGCGAATTCGTCACAACGGCAGCTATAAAACCGCCTATGCTCACCTGAGCCGATACGGCAAGGGCATCAAAAAGGGGAAACGGGTCAAACAAGGCCAGATTATAGGGCTTTCAGGCGCAACAGGCCGTGTCACAGGCGCTCATTTGCACTATGAAGTTTTGGTTGACGGCAAGCAGGTCAACCCCATGCGCCTCAAATTGCCAACGGGCCGCGTGCTGCAGGGCGCTGATCTGGTTACTCTTCAGACCCTGAAGGTTGCTGTAAACACTGAAATTGTCGCTATTAAAACAGGTGCAAACATATTGCTCGTTGACAGAGAGCCGTCTACGCCGCAAATTTCTAAAGCACGCTGAACGACAAGCGAGTTTAAAGGTTTTTGAATAACAGGTAAAAAATATGTTGATGCCAAAACAGAAAAGATACTGGATAATAAAGGGCCTCGCCCTCTGCTTTGTTTCTTTGCCGGGCACGGCGGATGAGATTAATCCAAAAATCGAGAGCCTTCGCAAATGTACTCTCATCGAAAACAACACAGCCCGCCTAGCCTGTCTGGATCAAGCAGTATCTTGGCTGGTCCTTTCAAGATCATACGCAACCGTCCGCTCGGGAGCGTCACAAAACCCGGAGCCGGCACGAAACAATGGCACACAGAGCCTTGAAGTTCGGAGGAGCCAACTCGAACGTGAAGTGAGAAACCTTGAAAGCCAGAAGCGGTCTCTGGAACGCTCAAAAAGAGATAGCCATGATGCAGGCCTTGGCCGCAACACGCACTCAACAATTGACAACCTAGAGGCAACCGTCGTCAAAATTCAGGATATCAATTTTGATCGCATTAGAGTTACACTGAACAACGGCCAAGTGTGGGACCAAACAGAACGTGGGTACTTGAGCAAGCTCAAAAAAGGTGCCGTTGTCATCATTGAAAAAGCACTGTTCGGAGCACAAACAATAAAGGTCAAAGGCAGTAAGGGGGCCTTGACGTTTAAAAGGAAAAAATAGCCCCCGACTTCGCTGCCAAGTCCTGATGTATGTCATTTCCCCCTTCATAACTTTCACGAACCAAAAAGTTATATGCCCTAAGTTTATTCTATGGGAGTATCCTTAAATTATACTCTTCCATTAAGGGTATGAAAACTGCCACGATCGTACGAGTCGGCAAATGCTTCGGTGAAATTTGGGCATGGCTTATGAAAATTGCTTTTATCCAGAAACACCAGTTTTCAATCCTAGCAACGGTTTACCCACTATTATTGGCTGAATTCTTGTAAATAACGGCGTGTGTCACGGCGACACAACGTATCCAACACAATTATCACCCTCCGATATCCGCTATAAGCTCAGCGTTTACAGCCAATATGCCTACGTTATATAACCACAGTAATATTTATGTCACAGTTGTAACCATTTGTTGGCACACCCCGCGCCATAAAGGCTGACTGTGCTTTACAGTCGACACAGGGTCGCTCAGTTTGGCAGAGTTTAGCCCTTTGTTAAACTCGCGCTGGGCTGGCGCGAAACAAATTAACTCTTGGGAGGAGTGACTTATGGATAGCACAGAGCTGTTAAAGAGCCGATTGCATCTCGGCACAGCGTCATTTTTGATCGCTGCATTAGGATGCCTTGGGTCCACAGGCGCAATTGCGCAGGATGCCAACACAGAAGAAGATGACGAAATTGCTGTAGAAGAAGTTGTCGTAACCGGTTCACGTATCAAACGGACAGGCATCGATACTATTCGGCCTGCGATTGGCGTAAGCGCTGAAGTATTCGACCAGCGCGCATTCACTAACATTGCTGACGCATTGAACGAAGTGCCCGCATTCGGCGCTGGTATTACACCAGACGGCGGACAGAACACCTTTACTGTCGGTCAAAACTTTGTTGACCTGTTTGGCATGGGTACACAGCGTACACTCACGCTCGTAAACGGTCGTCGCTTCGTATCTTCAAACACGCCAACTATTTTCGGTAGCGCAGGCGGCCTGCAGGTTGACTTGAACGCTATCCCTGTTGCGCTTCTTGAGCGCATTGAAGTTGTGCCGCTTGCTGGTTCAGCTGTATATGGTTCTGACGCTATTGCCGGTGTTGTTAACGTAATCTTGCGCGATGACTATGAAGGTTTTGAAGTTTCTGGCCAGTTTGGCGTAACCGAAGAAGGCGACGGAGAAACATACCAAATCCAGTCTACTTTTGGTACAAACTTTGGTGATGATCGCGGTAACATTGTTTTCTCTGTTGAATACAACAAGCAAGAAGGCATGCTACAAACCGATCGTCCTTACTTCACCGACGAAAACCCGGACTTCCTGAATGTTGGCGGCGGTGTACAGCAGATTATTGACGGCGGCCAACGAGTACAGCTTCTGACAGGCGGCGGCGCGATTGCTCAGCTTGGTTCATTCTTCGCACCTTCTGTTGGCATCGGCGCACTTCCTGACGGTAACTTCTACCAGTTTGCTGACAATGGGAACCTTGACGCTTGTGAGCCCGGTCGTCACGAAGGCGGCTCGATCTTCTTCGCATACGGCGGTACTTGCGGCGTTGACTTCTTTGATCAGGTTGGTCAGTTGCGGTCTCCTGTTGAGCGTTTGATCGCAACTTCTATGGCGCACTACCAGATCAACGACTACATTCGCTACAATCAGGAATTCATGTTCGCTAACACTAAAGCAACCGAGCTTGTGAACCAGGGCGGCTTCCAGTCATTCCCGTTCGGCGGCACATCCAGCTTCGCAACCATCCAAGCTGACAACCCGTTCCTGAATGATCAGGCGCGCGGTATACTTGCAGCAAATGGCATGGACAGCTTCAGCTTGAACCGTTTCAACAACGACCTTGTTGGTGCTGGTGAGAACTCTACCGAGAACTTCACATGGCGTTATGCTGGTGGCTTCGAAGGCGAATTTGAGTTTGCTGATCGTGAATTCTTCTGGGATGTAACTGCTGTATTTGGCCAGGCTGACGTGGAAACACGTACGAACGCTATTATTGATGGCCGTTTTGTAAATGCTATCGAAGCTGTTCGTTTGAGCGAAGCAAGCCTTGCAGGCCTTACAGCTATCACATCTGACCTTGACGGCGACGGCGACATCGACACTGATGATGCCCTCCTCGACTTCCAAAACAACAGTGCAACTGGTGTTTCTGGTGCTCAACTCGGCGACATCGTTTGTCAGGTTAGCATTGATACAGCTCAGGGCACTCTTGCTGGCGAAGACTTGCCATCATCTGGTGGAGGCCTTACAGACGGTGACCTTCCTTTCTCAGATGGCTGTGTGCCCCTGAACCTGTTCGGTGAAGGTGCAGCGAGCGCAGAAGCTCTTGCTTTCATCAACGGTGGTCCAGCGATCACATCATCTGACATTGGTCAGCGTGTATTCAGCGCCAACTTCGGTGGTGACATTGCTGACCTTCCAGGTGGTGCAGTAGCGTTCGCGGTTGGTTTTGAAAACCGTCGTGAAATCGCTGACTTTACGCCTGGTCTGGGTACTTCAATCGCAATCACACGTTCTTCACCTTTCGATCCTACACGTGGTAAAGCCAGCACTTCAGAATTCTACGGTGAGATGCTTATCCCGCTCGTATCTGAAGACATGGATATTCCATTCTTGAAGTTCGCTGAAGTTGAAGGTTCTGTTCGCCGCGTGAAAAATACGATCACAGATCCAAGCGATGTTTCGTCAAGCGCTGTTAATTATACTTATGAGCTTGGTGGTCGTTTCTCACCAGTTGATGATATTACATTCCGGGCTACATACGCCAGCGCGATCCGTTCGCCATCACTTGTTGAGCTCTTCTCACCACAAGTACAAGCGTTCATCTCGGGCGCTGATCCATGTGACAACCGTGAAATCGATTCTGGTCCTGCTCCTGCCACTCGCCGTGCAAACTGTGCTGCTGCTGGTATTACAGACCCGGAAAGCTTCACGTCAAACATCCAGAATGCAACAATCATTGGTGCTGCTGGTGGTAATCCTGCTCTAATCGCAGAGCGTTCAAAAGCATACTCTATCGGTGTTGTTCTTGAGCCTCGCTGGATTCCTCGTCTGACGGTAACAGCTGACTATCTAAACATTAAAATCGAAGATCGTATCGAAAACTTCGATTTCGAAGCGCTTGCTGAAACTTGTTATGACAGCACAGATTTCCCGAATGTAGCGTGTGGTGCTTTCGAGCGTGACCCAACAACAGGTCAGGTAATTGATGTACTCGAATCGTTCCTGAATGCTGCAAACTCTAAGTTTGAAGCAATCCAGTTTGTTGTGAACTATGACTTCGACCTTGCTGGAGCACTTAGCTTGGCAAACAAAAGCTGGGATGGCTCTGACTTCGGTCGTGTAGATCTTAACTTTAACATTCTGCACCGCATTGACGAGCGTCTACAGGTTGTTCCTACACGTCCAGCAGACGTAAGTGTTGGTGACTTCGGTGATCCAAACGTGCAGGCTACATTCGATATGGCTTGGGAAAAAGGTCCTTTCCGTTGGTTCTACCGGATCAACTATCAGGATAGCCCACTGCTTGACGCAACAGGTGAAGACACATTCTTCGATGGTGATGAGCAATTCTTCACAACACGTGCTCGTTTCATCCACAACACGTCTCTCTCGTACCGCATCTTTGATCGTACGACTGTGCAGTTAAGCGTTGATAACCTGTTTAACCGTCGCCCAGATCGCATCGAACTGGCAGCTAACCGGTTTGACGTAACTGAGCAGCTTGGGCGTCGATTTACATTCCGCGTGCGCTCAACATTCTAATCTGATTGCGCAATATTCAATATTGAAACGGGGCCTTCGGGCCCCGTTTTTTATACGCACATATTCCCCGCAACTGACTCATCCTCGAAAAAGCTTCACAAAACATACTCTGCTGCAAGATTTTCATAGCCCCAAGACCTCAGGCCTTCGGCATCATCTTGTTGCGGTTCTCCCTGTTTCGCCAGTTTCCAGGCCTGCTCCTGAAGACTTAACCGGGGGACGCGAATCCTGACGAAAGGCAATAAAAAAAGCCGCGACAAAACGCAGCTTTCTCTTTTCTTTCAGGGTCAAATAGGCAGTCAGGCTGCGTCTATTTCCTGACCTGCGCACTCAATGAAAATACCGTTTGTACCCAAATCAACTGTCACCGTATCCCCCTGCCCAACATCACCGCGAAGGATATGTTCAGCCAGCTGGTCTTGCACATGCTTCTGGATTGTACGCTTCAGTGGGCGGGCCCCATAAACCGGGTCATAGCCCGCATCTGCAAGCCAGTTCACAGCACCTTTTGTCAGCTTCAACGCAATCCCGCGTTCCGCCAAGCGTGCCCGTAACAGATCAATCTGAATATCAACAATGTGAGCCATATGGCCGCGTTCCAGCCGATGAAAGAGGATCGTTTCATCAAGCCTGTTAAGAAACTCAGGCCTGAAGGCACCTTTCACAACATCCATCACATGGCCACGCACATCCTCAACCGGTGCGCCGTCAGGCAGTTCGGCAATCAACTGGGAACCCAGGTTTGATGTAAGCACGATCAGGCTATTGCTAAAGTCAACGGTTCGCCCCTGCCCGTCTGTCAGACGGCCATCATCAAGCACCTGCAACAGCACATTAAAGACATCCGGATGGGCTTTTTCCACCTCGTCAAACAAAATGACCTGATAAGGCTTGCGGCGAACGGCCTCCGTCAACACACCGCCCTCTTCGTAACCAACATAACCGGGGGGTGCCCCTATAAGCCGGGCAACAGCGTGTTTCTCCATAAATTCTGACATATCAATGCGGACCATCGCATGGTCATCATTAAAGAGAAACGACGCCAATGCCTTGGTAAGCTCGGTTTTCCCCACACCTGTTGGGCCTAAAAACAGAAAGCTTCCCAGTGGCCGGTTTGGGTCTTGCAGCCCGGCGCGGGCACGCCGCACTGAATTGGCAACCGCTTTCAGGGCTTCACCTTGGCCCACAACACGCTTGCTCAGTTCCGCCTCCATCTGCAACAGCTTGTCCCGTTCACCTTCCAGCATTTTTTCAACAGGTATGCCGGTCCATTTGGAAACGACACTGGCAATATCCTCTTCTGTCACTTCTTCGCGCAGCAAGCTGTTCTCCGTGTGCTCTGAAGATGATTTAAGCCGCTGTTCCAGCCCGGGGATCACACTATGCTGTAATTCTCCGGCACGCGCATATTGGCCAAGCCGCTGGGCCTGTTCCAACTCAATCCTCGCACGGTCCAATTCGCCTTGTATCTGGTTTCCGCCTGCTATCTTGTCTTTTTCAACCTGCCAGCGGGCTGTCAGGGCCGCTGACTGTTGTTCCAGTTCAGACAGGTCCTTCTCAATGTCTTTGAGCCGGTCTTTTGCTGCGGCATCTTTTTCTGCCTTCATGGCCTCTCGCTCAATTTTGAGCTGGACGATACGACGGTCAAGCTCGTCAATTTCAAGCGGCTTCGATTCCATTTCCATGCGCAGCTTACTGGCGGCCTCATCCATCAGATCAATGGCTTTGTCCGGCAAAAAACGGTCCGTTATGTAACGGTGTGAAAGCGTAGCAGCAGCCACAATGGCGGAATCTGTAATTCTGACGCCGTGGTGCAACTCGTATTTTTCTTTGAGCCCACGTAGGATAGAAATCGCATCGTCTTTGGAAGGCTCTAATACCATAACCGGCTGAAAACGGCGCTCAAGGGCTGCGTCTTTTTCAACATACTTCCGGTATTCCTTAAGCGTGGTGGCCCCGATACAGTGCAGTTCACCCCGTGCAAGCGCCGGTTTCAACAGGTTGGACGCATCCATGGCACCGTCAGTTTTACCCGCCCCCACCAGCGTATGCATTTCATCAATGAAAAGGATCACATCACCTCCCCCGTGGGACACTTCCTGCAAAACGCCCTTAAGGCGTTCCTCAAATTCGCCGCGATATTTAGCCCCCGCGATCAGCGCACCCATATCAAGCGACATAATACGCTTGTCTATGAGGCTATCAGGCACGTCCCCGTTGGCAATGCGCAGGGCTAGGCCTTCGGCTATTGCCGTTTTGCCCACCCCCGGTTCGCCAATCAGAACCGGATTGTTTTTTGTGCGGCGCGAAAGCACCTGCACTGTACGGCGGATTTCCTCATCCCTGCCAATAACAGGGTCAAGCTTACCCTCACGCGCACGCTCGGTAAGGTCTTGGGCAAACCGTTTCAGGGCGTCATAGGCATCTTCAGCGGACGCACTGTCAGCCGTCCTGCCTTGCCGTACTGTATTGATGGCCTTATTCAGGCTATCTGCTGTAACGCCCGCCTTTGTCAGAATTTTTGCTGATTCGCATTTTGGCGTTAACAAAAGCGCCAACAAAAGCCGTTCAGCGGTTACATATTTATCGCCGGCTTTATCTGCGACCTCTTCTGCTTTGGCAAACACCTGCGCCGTGAGCGGATCCAGATGCAATTGTCCTGCGCCCGCCCCTTCAACTTTCGGCAATTTCTCCAGCCCTTCTTCAACAGCAGCCAGCGCCTTTTCCGGTTTGCCGCCTGCGGCTTTTATCAAATTGGCTGCAAGCCCTTCTTTATCATCAAGCAGAACTTTTAAAATATGTTCGGGGGTAAAGCGCTGATGGCTTTCCCGTGTGGCGACACCTTGTGCCGACTGAATAAACCCTCGGCTGCGGTCAGTATATTGATCTATATTCATGTGTTTAAAACCCCATGATTGGGCATTGTCCTCAATAATGAGCAACAAAAGCCTTGTTAACACAGCGCCCCAATTGGGCTCGCTGCTGTATTTCATGTGGGCATGGTAGCAAAAATCCACAAGCCCCTATTGATAAAATTTTGCACAAAAAAAACGGCCGCCTCATTGGCAGCCGTTATGGTAGCATAGCCACTTGTATCCCACGTTAGACAGGTTCGTTGCCTTGGGGGTCATCAGGCTTGTTTTGTGCAACAGTATCACCGGGCGCGCTCTCCATCACCGCTTCCGCGCTTTTGCGGCGGCGCACGGGTGATTTGCGCTTTGGTTTTTCTTCGGCTTCGCCTGTACCAAGATCAAATTCCGGTCGTACTTCTGCGGGCTGTACCGCACTTGAAGGATCAACTGTTGGCTTTACAGAGGTTCGGGCGCGCCGGACCTTTACAGGCGCTTTGGGTGTCACAGCTACTTCATCACTGGTGTTTGTCTGCGTTACAGCTTCAAAACCAGTTGAAGTTGCCTGCGTATCATCGCCTGATCGAGCAATTTTTTCACCACTTTTGTCTACGCCGTTCCCAGATGACCTATTCTGCCGGTCACGATGTCCTTGGTCACGCCGAGCTTGTGGTTTTTCACTGTTTTCATCAGCACCACTTGCCTGATCACGGCTAGACGCCTGATCACGGTTTCCCTGAGTTTCATTAACGATACGCTGATAATGGTCTGCAAACTGGAAATAATACTCAGCTGTCACCCGATCACCTGCCTGCAAGCAGTCGCGCGCCTGGGTCTTGTATTTTTCAAGGAGCTGCTTTGGGTTTCCGCGTGACCGGTTTTCCGAACGGTTTCCAGCACCGCCACCACCACCAGAATTTCTGCCACCTTTTCTAGGGGCAGGACGTCCGCGCTGCTTGCGCGCGTTTTGGGCCTGTTTCATAAGAAATCTTTACCAACAGAATTTTGAAATTTATATGTTTCGGCAGATCACAACTGCCAATCGTCCAATATCGATCATCGATTTTGTTCGGGTATATGCCTGCAGTGCCACTAAACTCAGGGCTTACTGCCAAAGACAGGGATACCCTAGCGCCTAAAGCCACGCTTTCCAAGGAGTAATTCTTATTCGGCTACTTTTCTCGCGCTAACGACACGGTCGATCCCCGGTAAATCCCTAGAAATCTCAACATTACCAAACCCGCTTGCGGCAAAAAAGTCTGCCACGCTCCCCGCTTGTCCAATGCCAACCTCCACAGCCAGTAAGCCGCCGGGTTTAAGAAACCCGCCTGCACCTTGCGCAATTATTTGGTAGGGTGCCAACCCGTCTGATCCGCCATCAAGAGCACTCAGCGGTTCATGCATGCGCACTTCTTTCATCAGGCCACCAATGTCTTTTGAGGGAATATAGGGCGGGTTCGCAACGATGCAGTCGAAGTGCTGTCCAGACATCAAGCCATCAAACCAGTTGCCTTCAAGGAACGCCGCTTGATCCCCGAGCCCAAGCGAGCTGGCATTCTTGCGCGCTATTTCCAGTGCCTCAACAGAAACATCAAGGCCAACACCCGTAGCATCTTCAATCTCAGCAAGCAGGCTTAGTAAAATACACCCACTGCCCGTACCCAAATCGAGAATATGCGGCCTGGGAAAGTCGGCTAACTCCTTCAATGCCAATTCCACCAGCGTTTCCGTATCCTGCCGTGGTATCAACGTATAGGAATTTACATGAAAGTCATGCTGCCAAAAAGCCTGCACACCCGTGATGTAAGCCACAGGTTCACCCGCTATCCGCCGCGCTAGTAACTGTGCGAAACGGCTTTCTGTTGCTGTACCGACTGGTGTCTGGAACGTCAATAACGCCAGCCGTTCGCATTTAAGCAAATATGAAAGCAACAGTTCTGCATCAAGCCGCGCGGTTCCAATGCCCGCTGCGATCAGCCGATTTGTTGCCTCTGTGATTGTTTGCGCAACCGACTGGTCCATTAAAGGGCGGATTCCATTTCAGAGAGTTTCGCAGCCTGATCTTCAGCGATCAGTGCATCAACAACGTCGCTGAGGCCATCTCCTGCCATAATCTGATCCAGTTTATGAAGGGTGAGACCAATACGGTGGTCCGTTACCCGCCCCTGAGGGAAATTATAGGTGCGAATACGCTCTGATCTGTCGCCAGAGCCAACCTGCGACTTACGGCTTTCCGCCCTTTCAGAGGCAAGCTTTTCGCGCTCCATATCAAACAACCGTGCCCGCAGGATTTTCATCGCCTTATCTCGGTTCTTGTGCTGCGATTTCTCACTTTGCACCACCATAATACCGGTGGGCAGGTGGGTGATACGCACGGCACTGTCCGTGGTATTCACATGCTGACCACCCGAGCCCGAAGCCCGCATGGTATCAATCCTCAAGTCCTCAGACCGAATATCCACATCCACATCTTCCGCTTCTGGCAAAACAGCGACAGTTGCTGCACTGGTATGGATACGGCCGCCAGATTCAGTGGTTGGCACACGCTGCACCCGGTGCACACCAGATTCGAATTTCATTTTTGCGAATACGCCCTTCCCGGTAATATTCGCGACAACTTCCTTGAAACCGCCCACTTCCGAGGCTGACCCTGAAATCATTTCAACTTTCCAGCCCTGGCTTTCAGCGAAACGTTCATACATTCGGTAGAGGTCTCCGCCGAACAAAGCGGCTTCATCGCCGCCTGTCCCTGCCCGAATTTCCAAAATAGCAGACCGTTCGTCAGCGGCATCCTTGGGCAATAGCTGAATTGAAAGCGCACGATCCATCTCAGGCAGTTGCTCTTTCAGTTCCAAAAACTCTTCCTGCGCCAATGCCTTCATTTCAGGGTCGTCGCCGGACCCCATCATTTCGGCAAGGTCGGCTATTTCAGTACGCCCATCTTTCAGGGCTTGGGCCGCTTCAACCACAGGCCCTAAATCAGAATACTCTTTACTAAGTTTCACAAATTCTTCGTTAGAAAATTCACCCGGTGTTGCCAGCGTATGTTCCAGATAATCGTGTCGGTTCAACAGCATTTCAATGCGTTCGTCGGAAATCACAGGCTGTCTCCTAAAGTGTGGCTTTTAATGTGGAAGTCAGCTCCGTGAATGCCACCGAACGCTGTGTGCCATCATCCAGATCTTTTAACATTACCACTTGCTGGTCAATTTCATCATCGCCGATAATGACGGCAAGATGTGCATTTGCCTTATTAGCGCGGTTGAGCCTTTTTTTGAGATTGCCGCTTCGGTCAGCCGTTACGGTTGCGCCGATACCGCGAAGTTCCTCCGCGATTTCAAACGCCTTCAATACAGCAGCCTCTCCCATCGGCATAATAATAACAGGCCGCTTGGGTTCGGCACCTGCCTCTGAGAGCATAGCAAGTCGTTCTATTCCCCCTGCCCAGCCCACACCGGCGGTTGCAGGGCCACCAAGTTGCTCAATCAGGCCGTCATAGCGCCCGCCCGCCAGCACCGTTCCTTGTGCGCCCAATTCAGTGGTTACAAATTCGAAAGCTGTATGGGTGTAATAATCCATGCCGCGCACCAAACGCTCATCATGCAGGTAAGGCACGCCTACAGCCTCCAGGCCGTTTTTAACAGCCGTGAAAAAGGTTTGTGACGCCTCGTTCAGGCAATCAGACATGAGAGGAGCACCCGCTACAATCAATTTATCGGCCTCATCCTTGCTATCAAGGATACGCAGCGGGTTTGTATCCAGCCGACGCAGGCTATCTTCTGACAACTGGGCTTTGTGGTTTTCAAAATAGGCCACAAGCGCAGTGCGATATGCCAAACGGCTTTCTTTGTCGCCCAGTGTATTCAAATGCAAAATCACTTTGTCGCCAAGGCCGAGCTCCTGCAAGATGCGCCATGCCATTGCGATAATATCCACATCAGCTTCCGGGCTATCCTGACCCAGCAGTTCGGCATTAATTTGGTGGAACTGCCGATAGCGCCCTTTTTGCGGGCGCTCATAGCGAAACGCCGGGCCATGGCTCATAAAGCGACACGGCAAATTTTGCTGCATCCCGTTTGAGATAAAGGCCCGGCAAATTCCGGCCGTAAACTCGGGCCGCAAAGTAACGTCTTCACCGCCCCGGTCCTCAAATGTATACATTTCCTTGGAAACAATATCCGAGGCTTCACCCAGCGGGCGCTTATAAACCTCTGTGAATTCAAAAATAGGGGTGGCTATATCTTCAAAACCGTATGAGGTCGCAACGCGGCGAAAGGTATCCACCACCGCAGCCATGTTGCGGGCTTCCTTGCCGTATATATCGCGCGTGCCCCGCGCTGGTTGCAGTTTGGACACAGGAATATTCCTTTAAAAAATAGCTATGACTGTATGTTTGTTTCAAGAGCAGCCAGTTCCGCTGCCTTTTCTTCAACCAAGCCAACAATATGGTCAACCAAAGTATCATCGGTAATTTTATGGTCTGTGACGCCAGAAAGGTAAACCATATGATTTCCCTGCCCGCCCCCTGTCAAACCAATATCAGTTTCTCGCGCCTCACCAGGGCCATTCACCACACAGCCGATAATCGACAGGCTGAGGGGTGTATGAATATGGCTCAAGCGTTCTTCCAGCAGTTCAACAGTTTTAATGACCGGGAAAGCCTGACGAGCACACGATGGGCAGGATACGATGCGCACACCTCTGTGACGAAGGCCAAGAGATTTCAATATTTCATAACCGGCTTTAACTTCTTCAACCGGTTCCGCCGAAAGCGATACACGCACTGTATCACCAATACCTGCCCAAAGCAGCGAGCCTATGCCAATTGAGGACTTTACTGTGCCGCCACGCAGGCCACCAGCCTCTGTGATGCCCAGATGCAGCGGATAATCACAAGCATCTGCAAGACCTTGATACGCTGCTACAGCCAGAAATAAATCAGAAGCTTTTACGCTGATTTTAAAATCAAAAAAGTCATTGTCCTCAAGAATTCGCGCATGCTCAAGCGCGCTCTCAACAAGGGCTTCCGGGCAGGGTTCCCCGTATTTCTCCAGAAGGTGTTTCTCCAGCGACCCCGCATTCACGCCAATACGCATCGAACAGCCATTGGCTTTGGCGGCGCGCACTACTTCTTTTACCCGTTCCGCAGACCCTATGTTGCCCGGATTGATCCGCAAGCATGCCGCACCAGCATCGGCGGCTTCCAGCGCACGTTTATAGTGGAAATGTATATCCGCCACGATCGGTACATTCGCCTCTCGGCATATTTCCGGCATGGCGGCGGTTGACGCCTCATCAGGGCAGGAAACCCTGACAATATCCACGCCTGCCTCTTCCGAAATGCGAATTTGATTAATGGTCGCGCGCGCATCCGAGGTCAAAGTATTGGTCATGGTTTGTACAGAGATCGGCGCATCACCGCCGACAGGGACATTCCCAACCATAATCTGGCGGGATTTGCGTCTGATCACATCTCTCCATGGCCGAAGGCTCATACCCATGCATCCTCACAAAAATAAGCTGTAATGGCTTATAAATGAGAAAGGAGTAAGCTTAAAGCACGGATTTATTGAACGGGCACAAATATTCGTGCCCTGCTAAACATTGGCCAGGCACTCAATCGCCTGACCTTATTCAGTCGCCTGTTCAGAAGTCCCCAAGGCGTAATCAGCGATGATCGTACCCCGGTCTCCCAAGCGCTCTGATTGTTGCTGACCCTGAGTTAACATCAAGCCGCCAGCGTTACTTGTCGTCAATAACATCACACCGTCTTCATTCGGGCGATAGTCCTGGCCTTCACGCAGTATGCCTGACCATATCTCTGTACCATTTGGACGGGCAATCCGGACCCAGCTGTCTTCAACTGCCTGCAACAGGATTTCATCCTGCCCCCTCGGTGCCGGCGAATTTGATTCGGCGTAGGCCGCCGGGATAAAAAGTGAACGGGATGAATATATTTCTTTTTCAATGGTTTCAGTTGGTGCCACAAGCGCAATCTGCACTGTATCATCAACCGTAACTGTACCACCGGTGTTAATCAGGCTTGATTGCACTGCCGCCAGCTGCGCTTGATCGTCAGCAACGTCTGCACCATTGCTTGCTACAAAAGCAACACCACTTAATCCGCCCCCAAGCGCCAACCAGCACATAGACGCACCGACAAGCCCGGCGATCGGCGATAACCATGCAGGATATTTCCGGCGCGCTTTCTTGCCAGAAGGTACAGAATTTGTCTGAACGGCAGGCTCTGCCATACCACATTCATTTTTAAAGGCTGCCACAACAGCGTCTGCATCCTGCCCCAAGGCGTTGGCATAAGCCCGCACAAAGCCAACAGCAAACGTCTGAGCCGGCAACCGGTCATAGGCACCGGCTTCAATAGCCTTTAAAAAGCCGCTTTGAATACAAATGTCTTGGGCGATGGCCTTGATAGACAAGCCTTGCTTTTTTCGCGCTTGTTTAAGAAGCGTCGAAATAGCTATATCTTCATTCTGCTTCATTGTTACCTGTCCCCTGCCAATTCCAGAAAGATTTCTCCCTCTACAGAGACTGACAGAATCCGGTGTCATTGCACCGGGAATCCCAAATTTGGTCCAGGTTCCCCATTCCCTGTCCCCTAATACCGCGCATGCACAATTCCCTGATTGATGATGCTTCGCACGGCTATGGCCCACAGCGTCTAAAACGGCTTTGTTTTCGGCCACGGAACATAGTGAAGAATCATTTACCTTATAGAGTCAAATATAATTCGGTAATTGAATAAAATTGTCGCTATTCAACCCAGAATTGGGCGATTCTTGCGCGGCCTGTCACAGTTGGATGCCATGGTCCCGGGCAAAAAGCTGAAGCGATTCGCGAATCGAATGTTCAGGCGATTTCATGTTAGCATACAGAAAATCTCTTAGTTTTCCCATATGGACAGTGCGAATCATTCGCTTTACAGGCCCCACGCTTGTGGGTGAAATTGACAAGCGTTCCAGACCAAGCGCGATCAACGCCAGCGCTTCAATGGGTTTTCCGCCCATCTCGCCACAAAGTGTGACCGGCACATTTGCGGCCGTGCAGGCTTTTACAATCATATGCAGAAATGCAAGAACGGAAGGGGCCAGAAGATCGTACCGATCAGCCAGGCGGGGATTACCACGATCACATGCAAAGAAAAACTGCATCAGATCATTGGTGCCGATGGACAGAAAATCAATCTCTTTCATCAGGCTATCCAGTTGCCAACTGAGTGAAGGCACTTCAAGCATACAGCCGACTTTAATGGCTTTTGGAGGCACCTTGTCAAATTTGGCAAGTCGATCAACTTCTTTTTTCAAGATCGCTTTACACCGCCTCAGCTCCGCAACCTCGGCAATCATCGGAAACATAACATGCAGCGTTCGCCCCGAAGCCGCATACAAAAGAGCCCGCAACTGAAACCTGAGGAGGGCCGGCCTGTCCAGCGCAATACGGATGGCACGCCAGCCCATTGCCGGATTTTCTTCTTCCTCGCGTGGCAGGAACGGCACTTGTTTGTCACCACCTATATCCAAAGTCCTGAATACGACAGGCTTATCGCCAGCCACATCCAGTGCCTCGGTATATATTTTGGTCTGTTCGTCAACCTTGGGAAGCGCTGACGAAACCATAAACTGAAATTCAGTACGGAAAAGGCCAATACCTTCTGCGCCAGTTCCGTCAAGACTTGGTAAATCAACAAGCAAACCCGCATTCATGAAAAGATTGACCCGGTAACCATCCAGTGTCTCGGCAGGCAGGTTGCGTTCGGCTTCATATTCTGCAAGCAATTGTTCCTGCAATTGCAGCGTTTCGCGGTATGTCGCAATAACATCCTCGGCGGGACGCACAAAAACATGTTCGCCGCCCGTATCAACGATAATCTGCTCACCACTTTCCACATGAGTCAGCAAACCGGTAACACGGCCAATCACCGGCACACCCATCGCCCGGGCGATGATCGTAACATGAGCCGTTACAGAGCCTTCTTCCAGCGCAATTGCTTTCAGGTAAAGCGGGTCATACTCCATCAGTTCCGCAGGGCCAATGTTGCGCGCAACCAATACAGAATCTTCGGTCAGTTTGGTGCGGTAATCCGTTTTTTCGCCTTGAATGATACGGATAAGCCGGGTCGCCAAATCCTCAAAGTCTGCCACTCGCTCACGCAGGTAGGGGTCACGGATTTTAGACATCCGGGCCCGGTTTTCCTGCTGAACCCGATCAACCGCCGCTTCTGCTGTCAGGCCAGACGAAACCGCATCATGCATTTTATCCTGCCAACCCTGATCATAGGCAAACATACGGTAAGTCTCCAACACCTCACGGTGTTCACCGCCATGTGCCAGATCGGGGTGTTCAACAAGTTCTTCAAGCTGCAAACGCATTTCTGCGATTGCATCTTCAAGCCGCACTCGTTCATCGTCAATATTGTCCGCAACCGTCCGGGTAATACGCACCTGCGGCTGGTGAAATACAGCAATACCTGCACCAATACCTGCGGTAAGCAAGGCGCCATCAAGTGTGATTGCCATGCCTGTTGACGTTGTGTCTTCAAACGTTTCATCCCGCGCCACTAGCTCACCCGAGCTAACAAGTTCCGCAATCACCATCGAAATGGTTTGCAGGGCTTCAATCTCTTCTGGCCGGTAACGACGCGGCGTTACATTTTGCACCACCAGAACACCCGATACCTTGCCTGTACGCAAGATCGGTACACCAAGGAAGCTATGGTAAGTATCTTCCCCTGTTTCCGGCCGGTAAACGAAACGTGGGTGCTGTGGTGCTTCGGAAAGATTTAGCGGTAACCCACGCTCGGCAACCAAACCCACCAGGCCTTCACCGACCTGAAGTCGCGTCAGGTGCACGGCTTCTTCTTTCAGGCCTTCTGTCGCGAACAGTTCAAGCACACCGCCAGCACGCACCAGATAAATCGAGCAAACCTCGGCAACCATATTCTGCGCAATAACGCGCACAACACGATTCAGTTTTTCTTGAGATTCACCGCCGCCTGCCATCACACTGTGCAGGCGTCTTAATAATATCCGAGGCTGACTTACATGATCAGGCAAGCTGTTCCCTTTGTTTCATGAGCAATGCGCAAACAGGGTGGGGGCGAATTGCAATAAGGTTTTCAGTAAATTGATCTGCTTAAATAGGCACGCGCCTGTGCAACCAGTTCTTCGATTATATCGGCGGTGGGCTCAATTTTTTTAACCATGCCAACACTTTGCCCTGCCATGAGAGATCCTGTTTCTACGTCTCCGTCAACAACCGCCCGACGAAGCGCACCGCCCCAGAATTGTTCAATCTGCATCTGGCCATCAAACTGGCTAACAGTACCCGCATGGAAATCCCCGACAATGGTTCGCTGGGTCTCCATAAATTCCTCCGTACCTCCGTTTTTAAGTGCACGCACAGGGATAACCGGGAACTTAGGGTCGATTTGAACGCTCGCTACAGCATCGCGGGCCTTGGCGCTGATAAAAGCTTTTTTAAAGTTTTCGTGGGCCACACATTCCTCGGCCACAACAAAACGTGTGCCCAGTTGAACACCAGATGCACCCATTTCCAGGTAAGCTGCCGCCACATCACCGCGACCAATACCCCCAGCCACAAACACAGGTACATTTTGCATGACGGGCAAAATTTCCTGGGCCAGAACGCTTGTTGAGACTGGTCCAATATGGCCGCCCGCCTCCATACCTTCGATAACAATAGCATCCGCACCGGAGCGAACCAGTTTTTTGGCAAGGGTCGCTGTCGGTGCAAAACACATTAGCTTGGCGTCAAAATCCTTAATCGCGGCAATCGATGGGCCGCTGGGCAAACCACCTGCCAACACAACATGGTTAACTTTTTGCTCGCGGCAAACAGCAATCAGCTTATCCAGGTTGGGGTGAAGCGTAATGAGGTTCACACCAAAAGGCTTATCTGTCATCGCTCGCGTAGCGGCAATTTCCTCCGCCAGCATATCGGCTTCCATGCCACCGCATGCGATAACACCAAAGCCACCTGCATTTGAAATCGCTGACACGAGATGACGGTCGGAGATCCATGACATGGCCCCCCCGAGGATAGCATATTCAGTACCAAGGAAATCAGTACCTCGTTTCCACAGATCGCGCAGACGTTTGCTCATACCCACCCTTTAAAACCAAACCAAAACTCTGGAAAACCAAACCAAAACTCTGGCTATGCTATGTATCGGCCGTTTCGTCCAGCCCGTAAGCTGTGTGTAAGGCGCGAACCGCTAGCTCTGTATATTCAGCATCAATAATTACGCTGATTTTAATCTCCGACGTGGAAATAACCTGAATATTGATGCCCTTTTCCGCCAGTGTATCAAACATCTTTCGTGCGACACCTGTGTGACTGCGCATACCAACGCCGACTACAGATACCTTAACTACACTGCCGGTGTAAACCAGATCACGGAATTTCAGTTCTTCTTTGTTGGTTTCCAGTACTTTAACAGCACGCGGCAAGTCGTCCTCCGGCACGGTAAAGGTAACATCTGTCGCGGTGCCGTCTTCTGATGCACTTTGCACAATCATATCTACATTGATGTTTTCGTCCGCAAGGGGCGCAAACAAATGGGACACCTGCCCAGGCCGGTCTTCAAGACCAACAACAGTGACTTTGGCTTCACCGCGAGAATAGGCAATCCCGCTTACAACTTCTTGTTCCACAATCTCATCCTCACTAACGACAAGGGTTCCGGGTAAGTCTTCAAATGACGACAGAACCTGTACGCGCACACCGTGGGTCATGGCCAGCGCAACCGAGCGTGTTTGCAAAACCTTGGCACCAAGAGATGCCATTTCAAGCATTTCTTCATAGGTGATTTTATCAATTTTCCGGGCTCTGGGTACAATACGGGGGTCTGTCGTATAAACACCGTCAACATCTGTATAAATATCACAGCGATCAGCCTGCACTGCGGCTGCAAGGGCTACCGCCGATGTATCACTGCCGCCACGCCCTAATGTGGTGATACGGTTATCGTCTGCAATACCCTGAAAACCGGCAACCACCGCCACCCGGCCACCTGCCAAACATTCTTCAAGCGCCTCGGTTTCAATTGTTTGTATACGTGCGGCCCCGTGCACATTATTAGTGCGGATGGGCACTTGCCATCCTAAAAATGAACGGGCGGGCACGCCCATATCTTGCAGACAGATCGATAAAAGGCCAATGGTCATCTGCTCACCCGCAGCGACAACGGCATCATATTCGCGCGCATCATGCATCGCAGCAGCGTCACGACAGAAGCCAACCAGCTGGTTAGTGGTGCCAGACATAGCCGAAACAACAACAACAACCTCGTGTCCCTCTTCGACGGCTTTGGCGACACGTACAGCGACATTTCTGATGCGCTCAACATCGCCAACCGATGTCCCCCCAAACTTTGTAACGATCCGTGCCATCTTATTGTCCAGTATCTTGAATTTCATCCGGATATGGGGATGGCATCCAATAATGTCAAAATGACGCAAGCTTCTTGACCATAGACCCAGAAGAGTGCGATTTGAGTATAGCGCGCCTCTATTTAAAGCGTGGCGCGGGCACGTGCAAGCGCTGAGAACCACTAAACCGTGTAAAATGCTTGTCTGGGACAATAGAAATGCTGAATGAGCAAGGCTTAAACAATAGTGATGCAACGACTGAGGGTCAAACCGTTGATCCGAAAGAAGTCGCTTTTTTTGCCAAAATTGCTGAAAGCTGGTGGGATCCACACGGCCCCTTCAAACCATTGCACCAGCTAAACCCGACCCGGCTTGCCTATATTCGCCAGAAAATTATCTCTCATTTCGGTATTGATAACAGCAGCAAGACCCCTTTTGATGGACTACGCCTGCTTGACATTGGCTGCGGCGGCGGATTGATTAGCGAACCTGTGTGCAGGCTTGGTGCTGATGTTGTTGCTGTCGACGCAGCGGCAAAGAACATCAGCATTGCAAGCACACATGCCGTCATCAATGGGCTGGATATTGATTTTCGAAACACCACAGCCGAGGCTCTCGCCAAGGCGGGTGAACTGTTTGATGTGATCATCAACATGGAAGTGATCGAGCATGTGGCTGATGTGGACGCTTACCTTGCTGCTTGCCGAGCTCTCTTGAAGCCGGGCGGCATTATGCTCCTGAGCACGATCAACCGCACGCCCAAGGCCTACCTTTTTGCCATCATTGGTGCAGAACGAGTGCTGAGATGGCTACCCAGGGGCGCCCACGACTGGAACAAGTTCCTGACACCAGCCGAGCTGTCTGATGCCAGCGAAAAAGCAGGTTTTATACCCAGCGACGCTACAGGGTTTGTCTTCAGTCCCTTCAGCCAGAAATGGCGTCTATCAAACAGTGACTTCGGCGTCAATTACGCAATGACTGCGAAGGGCAGGTAACTCATATTTATATCCGGCAAGCATTTATTATGTGACCACAATATTAATTACCAACCAATCATACCATTTTCTATACTCTTTGCCCGCGCTTGTCGTTTAGTCCTATAAATTCCGTATCCTAAATCTTCCTCAACCTGATGGACCTCTATAGACAAAACATTGAATTTTTGATCCAGCAAGTCTGGTTTAATTGCAATATTCCATCCCCCCAAGTGGCCAACGCTAGGGTACATTATTGCTTCCAGTGTAGGTGCATTATCAAAAAAAACCTCAGCAAGAATAGACGTCAATTTGTAGATTGAATAAATACTTTTTTGCAGTTCTTCAGCCCGAAAAACATGCGATAAGAACGCATCCAAAAGCATTTCGTATTCACGCTGGGATGTGGAGACTGCCCCTCCCCTTGTGGTGAGCCCTTGCAGCGCATTTTGGGTTTGAGGCCTCATCAAACGTGGAAACTCGCCATGCCTACGATAATGATCCACTGCTCCAATCCACAGCGCTTGAACAGACAATGAAGGCCTGCTTTCAAATTCCAGAACCTGAATTTGCTGCCCTTTCTGGGCATTCAATTCAGAGAATACTGTGCTCAGATTGTTGGAGGCGTATAAAATCGAGCGCCCCGGAGCATTACACCTTTGGTGATCTGTAACCGTTTCAGGGGCACGCGCAGAAATTTCCGCAATAGACACAAAAGGCGTGTCTTTAATTTCTAATGGCCGTCCCCGAAAAAGTTTAGCTACTAATTGAAAATTAATTAGCGGCGCGCCATCAATCATCATTTCTGATGTTATTCTTGTTGCATCGTCCTCTTGTTGACGGTGAACACCCTGATTTAATGCTTTAAATTGATCCTGAAAGAATTGTTTAAAGTCATCTTTTTGCATAACATCACATCCATTAAGTGCCGCTGCGCCGTATTATGGTGTTGTGTAGGGGCATGACTTCTATGCCTTCTTCGATCAGCTCAATAATTTTTCTTTGGCGCTTTCGCCGTAATAAATTTTACACGCCTCGCTGGTCGCAAAGGCGGCTAACCCAATGATTTTATCATATTCATGGTTTCTGGCCGAAACCCCAAATTTTGATAAAAGCCTTGCGCCTGATTATTTGATGAAAAGACCTCAAGGTGCAAAAGGCGGAAGCCTTGCGCCTTTGACCAACTTTCGGCAGCTTCCATCAAAAGTCTGCCAGCACCCGTTCCTTGTGCTTTTTCCGTAACGGCAAGCAAAGGCACCGTACCGCTATCTTCCCCGGAAATATCATCTTTGCGTTCGCGCACATGGATAAAGCCTGAAGCAACACCCTCTTTTTCCGCAATCAGGGTAATATTTTGCACTGTGGTATCTGCCATCATTTCAACGATATAGTTATCCTGAAAATTCTGCACCGTTTCACCCTTGTGCCAATCCAGCTTCGCCCTTTCCGCGAGAACAGGAGACAGCGAATGTATGAACGGCAGGTCGGTTTTCTGCGCATTTCGGATACTGATTTCGGTGGCTGGCTGTACCATATGGTATTTTCCCCTCTAAATTATATATCGTCTGGCATCGGATATTATCGACTTGGAGGGCTTTATATAAGAAAGTTGCCGCCCCTAATGCGAAAGGTATTCGCTATCAAAACCAGAAAACTATTGCGGAAATAACATGTCGCCAAAACAGTCCATTTTGCCCGAACGTCCGCAATTAGCGGAAAGCGGGTGAGCAGCACCTATTTAAGAACTGCAAAGGTTGCACGGAGGCTCACTTGCTGATGATTATCCAATGACTTAATATCAGGCGTCTGACCGCCTCGTGGGGGTGCCGGGCAGAGGCATGATATCGATGCCTTCCTCAAGCAATTCAATGGTTTCTTCTTTGGAGCTTTCGCCGTAGATACCGCGTTCTTCGCTTTCGCCGTAATGGATTTTGCGAGCCTCATCAGCGAAATTATTGCCTACATAATCGCAGTTTTCTTCCACATGGTTTTTGAGCTTGGCAAAAACTTTTTGTGCTTCAGAGGCCAATGCAGTGAGCTTTTGGTCCCCTGCGCCCGACAAGATAGCATCATTGCTCTCAGCCTTGTCTTCATGCCTCTGCAGCGGGCCAGCGGCTTCGGCCTGTTGGCCTTTGGGGGTTTGGTTTCCCTTTGCCGCCACATTGGGGGCCATCGGCGCTTTGGTAATTTCCGGCGAATCGCAATAAGGGCATGTCACATGCCCGGCTTCAAGTTGCGCATCATAAGCGCTACTGGATTTAAACCAGGCTTCAAACTGGTGGCCGTGCTCACATTTCAGATCAAAAACAATCATATCACTCAAACTGGTTAACGCCGTATGGACGTTTGTGCTTTAAAGACGGCATAGTTAGCCGGGTCTCCGCCACTTTGGCAAGGTCCAAATCAACAAGTGTAAGCCCTGGTTGGGTGCCACCGTCCGCAACAACGGTGCCCCACGGGTCTACCGCGAGGCTGTGACCGTACGTGCTGCGGCCTGTAGCATGCTTTCCTGTCTGGGCCGCAGCAAGGACAAAACATCCGGTTTCTATAGCGCGAGCTTTCAACAGCGTATGCCAGTGTGCCTCCCCCGTTTTCACAGTGAAAGCGGCAGGCACCATGATGATCGCGGCCCCTTCTTCCGCCAATGTTCGGTAAAGGTGGGGAAAGCGCACGTCATAACAAATCGTAAGGCCAATTTTCCCCCAGGGTGAATGCACCAACACAGCATTTTCCCCCGGTTCATAAAGTTTTGATTCGCGGTAAACTTCGCCGTTGGGTAAATCCACATCAAACAGATGTAATTTGTCATAGCGGGCTTTAACCTCGCCGTCCGGGTCAATCATAAAGCCCCTGTTGGCGAGTTTGACATCCGAAACCTTGATGATCAACGAACCAATATGCAGCCAAACGCCTAATTCCTGTGCCAACGCCCGAAATCGTTTCAGGCCTTCATCATCCTGTTCACAACACGCTTTGGTCAGAACCGCTTCGCGGTCCATCTCCATCAAATGGCTGGTTTCGGGTGTGGTAATAAACTGTGCGCCCTTCGCGGCGGCTTCCCTGATAAAGCTCTCGGCAATATCCGTGGCAGCCCTGATCTGGTTGCCTGTATTGAGCTGGATAATGCCAACGCAGAGCATTTGTTTAAGCGCCCGCCAGCATAGAGGTCAGCTTGCCCTGGGCCTCAAGTGCGTGCAATTCGTCTGATCCCCCGACATGCTGGTCGTTGATCCATATCTGCGGCACGCTATTACTGCCACCCGCTTTCTGACGCATTTCAGCGCGTGCCTTCGGGTTCATATCCACATTGATTTCCTTGTAGGCCGCGCCTTTTTGTTTCAGCAACGCTTTTGCCCGGTAACAATAGGGGCAAAGCCCACTACTATACATTACTATGTTTACCACAATTGATTCCTTAGGTTATTCAGCCCCTATGTATGGCGGCGGGGTCAAAAAAGAAAGGCTAGCCTCGTCATTTCTTAGCATTGACACTAAACCATTAGCCAGCAATGGGTCTGCCCACGCGGGCAAAGGTGACAAGCCCGACACTTTTTGCACCTGCTTTTTTCAGGGCTTTAGCACAAGCAGACGCCGTCGCCCCTGTTGTGAGGACATCATCAACCAGGACAATATCTTTTCCCTTAATGTGATCTCTGCGGCCTGTTTTTATACCAAAGCTGGCTTGTACGTTTTGAAAGCGTGCCTTGCGACCCAGCCCGCCCTGGCTCCGGGTCGCTTTCTTTTTCACAAGCGAAAAATTGTCAGTTTCAAGATTAAGCCGGCGCGCTAATTCTGTGCCCAGAAGTTGCGATTGATTAAAGCGTCGCGATAACATTCTGCGTGTATGCAAGGGAACAGGTATCACTGTGTCTATTGCCTTGTCGGCAAATGTAGGTGCCATCATCTGTGCCATAGCTGGCACAACAGCTGTGGCACCCGCATACTTCAACCGAAGTACAAGGCCACGGCCCACATCATCATAGGTAACCGCCGCCCGCGCCCAATCAAAGGCTGGCGGTTCTTTTATGCAGCTGCCGCATTCATCACCGAAGCCAGAATCAAATTCAAATGGCAGCGCACAGTGATAGCAAAAGGGTGCGGCCAAAGGCTGGAGTTCGCCCCAGCAAGACGGACACAGATACCCGTGGGCGGCAATCTTGGTGCTGCAATTGGCGCACCGGGCTGGCAAAATAAAATTCAGCAAGCCCACAGCCGTTTTTTTAATTGCACTACCTATTGGCTTTTGGTTTGTATGGTTCACGGCTAAACCCTACCCATTTGATGGCTTTAGGGCCAGCCGGAAGAATAACAGCTTATTCTGTCAGGATATTTTCAATGAGCAAGGCCCCCGCCCGGATTTTTGATACCGCTCGTATGCTGGCCAATCGAGCGCGGGGACAGTTGATGGAGGGCGACTATGATTTTCTGCGCGCTGAAATCGCCGACCGTATGCAGGACCGCATTCAGGATGTAAACAGACCGTTTGAAAATATCCTTGATGTAGGTGACGATCTGATCCGCTTCACCCCCAGAAAAAAGCAGGCTGATATTACCGCCCTGTCAGATACAGCCCTTGAGCTTGCTCAAGGGCACTATGGCTTGATTGTTTCTAATCTGGTGATGCACTGGGTGAACGACCTGCCCGGCCTTTTGATCCAGCTCAACAAAGCCTTGAAACCAGACGGGCTATTGCTAGCCTCCATGTTTGGCGGAGAAACACTCAGGGAACTCCGGCACGCATTGCTGTCCGCAGAAAGTGAAATTACCGGCGGTGCCAATGCCCGCATTATTCCCTTCGCTGATGTGAAGGCCTTAGGTGGCCTGTTGCAGCGCGCAGGCTTTGCCTTGCCGGTTGCAGACACCGACACCATTACCGTTACCTATGACCATCCCCTGAAACTGATGCAGGACCTTCGCGGCATGGGCGAAACCAACGCCTTGCTGGCACGCAGTAAAAACCCGTTGAGGCGCAGCATTTTGCAGCGGGCATGTGAAATTTATCACGAAATCTACGGTATGCCAGATGGCCGCATACCAGCGACTTTCCAAGTCATGTATTTAACGGGCTGGCACCCGCACGAAAGCCAGCAACAACCCTTAAAGCCGGGTAGTGCAAATATGCGGCTTGCGGATGCGCTGGGCAGACAAAAACCTAAACCGGAATAGCCCGACTGGAACCAATGGTATTACGGGTCAAAAAAAGTCTCGTAACATAGCAACCAAAGGCCCATCCGCTGGCGGCATATCAAAGTCCCCCAAGTCCCGTATCCGGACCCACTTTGTACGCTGGCCTTCCATGCCCTGCACAAAACCTTCCCACTTTCTGCACAGAAAAAGCGGCATAAGTAGATGAAATTTTTCATAGGAATGGGAGGCAAAAGCAAATGGCGCTAGACAAGCGGCGCTAACATCAATGCCAAGCTCTTCCCGGCATTCGCGGATAAGGGCAGCCTCGGGTATCTCGCCCGCTTCCACTTTGCCGCCTGGGAATTCCCACAAACCTGCCATTGATTTACCCGCAGGGCGTTCAGCGATCAAAACACGACCATCGCCGTCAATGAGCGCGATAGCTGCGACCAGCACCGTTGGCAGGTCAGCATGCAATCTTATGTTTGGCTGCGGGCAATCTTCCATGGCCTACGCCTAACGACAAGTTTAGGTAAATTCAAGCTTTAACCACTTGTTTAGAAATAGGCGTCAGCCTTGGCTATGGTACAAAAACCAGCAATTAAAGAAGGGTGGCAGACACTGTGAACGGTTCTGTGAAAAACGCTGCAAAAGGCTCTGCAAAAGGCTCTGCGGGAAAATTAAAATTCCTGCCCGTTAAACTAAAGCAACTGCCCTATTCGGTAAGTGGTGCGACTGCTGTTGAATATGGATTGCTTGCAGGGCTTATCGCACTTGGCATAGCAGGTGGCATAGGTGCGCTGGCTGATCTGGTGAACCTGATTTTCGAGATGCTCGGTGAAACCACAACCGAAGTCACCAACGACATGCCAACGCCTTAGACAAACTCCAGACATTAAATCAAGACGGCAGGGTCAGACCCTAGGTAAAGGCAGCTTCCCGGTAATCATCCACAGGATGGCTCAACCGGTGGTCCTCAGTTTTATCGTCGTCAAGACGCTCAGAAATTATACGCTGCGCCCTTGTAACTTCGCTTTTCATATATTTAAGCTCTGCGAGCTTTTCCGCCCCGTCATCAGCATAACGGTTAAGAGCCTCTGTGAGCGCTTCATCAAGCTCACACAGAAATTTCATCTGTAATTCCAGGTTAACGGTAGGCATAACAATCTCCGGCACTTGGTTACGTAAGGTTCCCCACCACAAACCATTCAATTGTTATGCCAGAAAATTTTTCTATACTTTACAACGGGTTAAAGAAAACCATTGCCATAGGGAGCATTTTTTTCATGGCTATAGAAACCCACAATGCTCCTTCGGGAAAAAATGGCCTAGCTGCGATAGTCGGCGTTTATGCTGACATACCCATGTGACAAGTCACAAGTCCACACCACAGCTTTGCCGCCAGCCACACCGACATCAACCTTAATGTCTATTTCGCTGGTTTTCATATGAGAAGCAGCCTCTTGTTCACTGTATTTTGCCAGCACCTGCCCATTGTGCGCGACTTGCTGATCGCCAAGCCAGATTGCGAGCTTGTCCCGGTCGGCCTGTTCTCCCGCACGGCCAACCGCCATAACAATACGGCCCCAATTTGGGTCTTCACCGGAAATTGCCGTTTTCACCAGCGGGCTGTTTGCTATGGTCATCGCGATGGTGCGGGCGGCACGGTTGTCTGCAGCGCCTTCTACCGTAACCGTTACAAACTTGCTCGCCCCTTCACCGTCCCTTGCCAGCTGCTGTGCCAGGTCAACCGCCACGTCAAGAAATGCCTGTTTGAAACCCGCCAATCTGGGGTCCGCAGGGTCTTCTATCAAGGGTCCGCCAAATGCCGCGCCCGTTGCAAAAGCAAGAACAGTATCATTGGTTGAGGTATCACCATCCACGGTTACACAGTTAAAACTTTGCGCTGTGGCATCCGCAAGGATAGCTTGCAGGCAAGCTGTGGAGACAGGCGCGTTGGTGAAGAGAAACCCGAGCATGGTGGCCATGTCTGGTGCAATCATGCCCGACCCTTTTGCAATGCCGGATATAACCACTTGCCTGCCGTTAATTTCAACCGACTTGCTTGCTCCCTTGGGGAAAGTATCTGTCGTTGATATTGCCCGGGCAGCATCCTTCCACAGACTGGCAGATCGCCCAGCATAAATACGCGGTAGATATTTTCTAAACCCGGAAATATCCAATGGTTCGCCAATAACCCCGGTTGATGCCAATAAAACATCTTCCGCTTTGCAGCCAACAATATCTGCCGTTATTTCTGCTGTACGGAGCGCTGCTTTGCTCCCTTTGTTGCCCGTGAAGGCATTGGCGTTCCCCGCGTTCACAACCAAGGCCCGCGCCCTGCCCTTCGTGGCAGCAATTGCCTGTTTTGACCAATCCACCGGTGCTGCAGGCATTTGCGACTGCGTAAACACACCCGCCGCCACAGTATCTTCCTTGAAGGTAACCATCAAAAGGTCAGGACGCCCTTTATATTTAAGCCCGGCAGCAACCGCCCCCATTTCAACCCCTGGGACAGGCAGCAAATAGGGAAACTGGGCAGGGGCCAAAGGCGAAACAGGAAGGTCAGACATAGATTGGATCCAGCACAAAAAATACGCAACATTTGAGCGCGCATGATGCCCATATAATAAATAAGTCGCAAGTTGGAACTCAAAGCACACCTCATTTTATACCGATACACACAAAGGCTTTGGTTGACAGAGGCTTATCAGATACTTATCTGTGCGTGAAATTCAGCAGTCATGCAGACTGTTGTCAGTTTGCTTGTTGCGCAACCCAGTCACGGCTATCAGCCAACCGATTTTGTGGATTTGCGGGCAATAAAAAGTGTGTCGGGAAGTCTATATGCTGGGATTTAGCAAAATCGCCAAAAAGCTATTCGGGTCATCGAATGATCGCTATCTGGCGAAACTCCAACCCAAAATCGAGGCTATAAACGCGCTCGAACCGGAGATGGAAGCCCTTTCGGACACCGACCTGTGCGCCAAAACCCAGGAATTTCGAGACCGCCTTGAAGGTGGCACGCAGCTGGATGATCTGTTGGTCGAATCTTTTGCTGTCGTTCGCGAGGCCGCCAAACGCTCGCTTGGGCTGCGCCACTATGATGTTCAGCTGATCGGCGGCATGGTACTCAACGATAGCAGCATCGCTGAAATGAAAACCGGCGAAGGTAAAACCCTGGTTGCAACACTGGCCGCCTATCTGAATGCACTTCCCGGAAAAGGCGTGCATGTTGTAACCGTCAATGATTATCTGGCTGAACGTGATGCCGGCTGGATGAGCAAAGTCTATAATTTTCTGGGACTTACAACCGGTGTGGTCGTGCCCGGCAAAACAGACGAGGAACGCCGCGAAGCCTACGCTGCAGATATCACATACGGCACCAACAATGAATTTGGGTTTGATTATCTACGCGATAACATGAAGTTCCATAGAAGCGAAATGGTGCAGCGTGAGTTCTGGTTTGCCATCGTCGATGAAGTGGATTCTATCCTTGTTGACGAAGCCCGTACGCCGCTCATTATCTCCGGGCCTACCGAGGACCGGTCAGAGCTGTATATTGCGGTCGACGCGATCATGGAGAAGCTGACCGAAGACGACTATGAAAAAGACGAAAAGTCCAAATCTGTTTCCCTGACAGAAGAAGGAACCGAGCGTATTGAGAAAGTTCTGGCCGAAGCAGATCTGCTGAAATCAGATAATCTCTATGACTATGAAAATACTTCCATCGTTCACCATGTAGACCAGGCGCTGAAGGCGCGCACCATGTTTGAACGCGATACGGATTATATCGTCAAAGATAACAAAGTTATTATTATCGACGAATTCACGGGCCGCATGATGGACGGACGGCGCTATTCAGGAGGCCTGCATCAGGCACTTGAGGCCAAAGAGCGTGTGGAAATTCAATCTGAAAACCAGACATTGGCGTCAATAACGTTCCAGAATTATTTCCGCATGTTCCCAAAACTGGCAGGCATGACAGGCACAGCCGCCACAGAAGCTGAGGAATTTGGTGAAATCTACAGCCTCGGAGTCGTGGAAATTCCAACAAACGTTGAAATCGCCCGTATTGATGAACATGACGAATTTTACCGAACCGCCAAGGAAAAGTTTGACGCAATATTGAAGGACATAGAAGCGGCACAAAAGAACGGTCAACCTATTCTTGTGGGTACTGTTTCGATTGAAAAATCAGAATTGCTTTCTGAATTCCTCAAGAAGAAAAAAATCAAACACAAAGTGCTGAATGCACGCCACCATGAGCAAGAAGCCTATATTGTCAGCCAGGCAGGGCGCCTCGGTGCTGTGACGATCGCCACAAACATGGCGGGACGGGGTACAGATATCCAGCTTGGCGGCAACGCCGACATGCGCATAGCAGCGGAAACGGCTGACCTGGACAGTGCAACGAAAATTGCCAAGATAACCGCGCAGATCACCGAGGAAGTCAACGAAGAAAAAGCGAAAGTTATCGAGGCTGGCGGCCTTTATATTATGGCAACAGAACGCCATGAAAGCCGCCGGATTGATAATCAGCTTCGCGGACGTGCCGGGCGGCAGGGTGACCCCGGTCGGTCGAAGTTTTTCCTGTCGTTGCAGGATGACTTGATGCGTATCTTTGGCCCTGAGCGCATGGATTCCATGCTGGTCCGACTGGGTATCGAAGACGGGGAAGCCATTATTCACCCCTGGATCAACAAGGCCATCGAAAAAGCCCAGCATAAAGTTGAGGCTCGAAATTATGATATCCGGAAAAATCTGGTCAAATTCGATGATGTAATGAACGATCAGCGCCAGGTGGTATACGAACAACGCCGCGAAATTATGGACGCTGAAGGCGTTGCTGATACCATAACCGAGATGCGCGCCGAGGTGGTTTGTCATCTGGTTGAAAACCGCATTCCTCTAAAATCATACCCCGAACAATGGGATCTGGATGGCCTGCAAGAAGATACGAACAATATCCTGGGTCTGCAAGACGTGTCCGTTATTGAATGGGGTAAAGAAGAAGGCGTTGATGACGACGTCATTATCGAACGCCTGGAGAGTGCGGCAACGCAGCTGATTACTGATAAGACAGAACGATATAGTGCCGAGATTTGGCATAGCATTGAAAAGAGCCTTTTATTGCAGGTTGTTGATCAAGAATGGAAAGACCATCTGCAAAACCTTGATTTCTTGCGGCAAGGCGTTGGCCTTCGGGCATACGGACAGCGGGATCCGCTGAACGAATATAAAACAGAGGCTTTTTCCCTGTTTGAGAACATGCTTTACCAAACCCGTGAAAACACCATACAGCTGCTTGGCCGTGTTGAACTGGCACCGCAAATGGACCCAGGCATGCTAGAGCCCACAGCCCCCGTCATTGGTGAAGAAAAACACCTTGATCCCCTAACTGGCGAAAACGAAATGAGCCACGGGCTCGACCCGAACGATACATCGACTTGGCAGGGAGTGCCGCGCAATGCGCCCTGTCCTTGTGGTAGCGGACAAAAATTCAAGCACTGCCACGGCAATGTTGGTGGTACGGAGCCTGCTTTGCGCGCACAGCCGCAAACCAATCCGTTTTCAACCGTCGGGCGAAACGACCCTTGCCCGTGCCAGTCTGGCAAGAAATTCAAACACTGTCACGGTGCGCTGTAAGCCTTGTTTCCTACCGTCCGTTTCTTGAAGGGCAGGCTGTGACCTGCCCTTTTTATTGCCAATATTTCAGACGTACCTTACTGCCATACAAACCTGAACGCTGGCTTAATAGGTGCCTCAGCTTTGGCTAACTGAACCCTTGATAGAGTGGCTTCATCAAAAGTGATGGAGCGAGACAATGAAGGCAATCAACGGGCAATTACAAACACGGCTAACAACGGGCCTCACAGCAGTTACGCTGATCGCAGGCCTAAGCACACCGCTTTATGCTGATCACCCCCCACAAGACGCTTATATCCCGGCTATTGATGCCACAGATATTGAGTTTAGGGCAAACCATCCCCTGAAGGTTTTTGTAAAGGTCGCCAGCGGTCGCCGCAGCAACAAAAACCTGGGCAGCCAGCACACGTTTCATAAAATGCGGTATCTTTTACCGGCTTACGTAACGCTTGTCGAAAGCCCAGCCTATGCTGATCTTATTATAAAAGTTCGCCAGACAAATTATGAGCTTGATTACCGGGTCATTGATACCGATCGGAAAGACAAAAAATACAAGAAAAGCCGTCGCCAAACAGGGGGCAGGTGCGGCTATTTCCAAAAGGCATATTACACCAAGGTTAAGGAAAAAGGTGAGGCCTATGCCAGTTATAATGTGAAGTTGAACCTGAAAGGTTTTGGCCGGGAGCATGATAAAATAACGCTCCGCTCTGCGGAGAATTTCAGCTACGGCGCTAACTTGCGAGCCTCAACAAATTGCGGTATCCGCCAGACGCACCATATGCCTTCCAAAGGCGTGGCCAAGCTGTTTAGGCAAGCCAGCCAAGACTATAGATACCAAGTTGCGCATAAAATCCGAGAGGAAGCCGCTGAAGACCTCGGACTGTTTCTAGCGCATAATATCAAGGCAAAGGCCAACCATTTTTATGGTGGTCTTGCAGCCCGGCTCAACACAAATATAGAGGCCGCACCTGGGAACTATTATGGCAGTTATTCTGGAGGATATAAAATGCGTGAATATGACCCTCGTGGTTCAGTTCGCTCTCGCAACAAAACCCATTCGCAAATCCCTCATCACAGTGGGGGTTATGGGCGCTAATCTTCGGCTGGTCCCAAGCCCCGAAGAAACTCAGCTGGCCAGTTTTCCTCGCTCTGTTGGCTCCTGAGACTAGTGCCGAACTGAAAAGCGTCCGGAATATGCGGGCGCTTTTTTTTGAGTTTATCACACAGATAGTCTGACTACTGTACAGTACGGGGTAATCCCCTAACCAAAAGCATCATCCCAGCTGCCCTGGGTCGCGGCTTTGGAATATTCAGTAGCGCGGTTTTCAAAGAAGTTTGTATGTTCCACCGCGTTTAGCATGCTGTCGAGCCAGCCTAACGGGTTTTCATCAATACCATATTCTTCATCAAGCCCAAGCTGCTGCAATCGGCGGTCAGCAATGTAGCGTATGTATTTTTTTACATCCGCCGCCTCAAGCCCCTCAATCGCACCCATGCCAAACGAGAGATCAATGAAGGCGTCTTCATGTTCGACAATTGTTTTACAGGCCGTGCGCAATTCGCTACGCATCTGCTCATCCCACAGTTCAGGGTTTTCGCTCATTAGGGTTTTGAAAAGCTTGATAATACTGTCGCAGTGCAAGCTTTCATCCCTGACCGACCAGGTGATGATTTGCCCCATACCCTTCATCTTGTTAAAGCGCGGGAAATTAAGGAGCATGGCAAAACTGGCAAACAATTGCAGTCCTTCTGTGAAGGCACCAAACACCGCCAGTGTCACGGCGGTGGAGCGCAGATCATCAGAATTAAACTGCTGCATATAGTCGTATTTATCCTTCATTTCCTTATATTTAAGGAAAGCAGAATATTCGCTTTCAGGCATGCCAATGGTATCAAGCAAGTGGCTGTAGGCAGCAATATGGATGGTTTCCATATTGGAAAATGCCGCCAGCATCATCTGAACCTCTGTTGGCATAAACACCTTTGTATAGTGCTTCATGTAACAGTTGTTCACCTCGATATCGCTTTGTGTGAAAAAGCGAAAAATCTGGGTCAGCAGATTTTTTTCTGACGCTGTCAGATTGTTTGCCCAGTCCCGCACGTCCTCGGCCAACGGCACCTCTTCCGGCAACCAGTGAACTTGTTGCTGTTTTAGCCAGGCTTCATATGCCCAAGGGTAGCGAAAGGGTTTATAGACATGGCGTTCTTCAAGAAGCGACATTTAGAATATTCCTTGGCACTCATGGCTGCCGCTTACTGACAAGCCAGACATTCTTCATAATCCGTACTGCTGTTGGCCACCGCCGCCAGCTCCAGCTGTTGTTCCATATTGACCTTTTTCTTTGTGGTCCCCGTTGCCACAACTTCGGCCCGTGCTATGGATTTTGAACGGCAATAATAAAGGCTTTTCAGGCCTTTTTTCCATGCCTGAAAGTGAATTTGGTGCAAGTCACGCTTATGCACATCTGCTGGCAGAAAGATATTTACGGACTGTGCCTGGGATATATATTCCGCACGGTCAGCCGCCAATTCAACAACCCAGCGCTGGTCCAGCTCAAACGCGGTTTTAAAGACAGCCTTTTCATCATCACTCAGGAAATCAAGATGCTGAACCGAGCCTTCATTCACCGTAATCGATGTCCAGACTTCCTCTGTACTTTTGCCTTTTTCCTTTAGCAGTTCGGTCAGCGCCAGATTATGAACGATAAAATTCCCGGAGAGCGTTTTCTGATTGTAGCTGTTGGCCGCGATGGGCTCAATACCAGGGCTGGCGCCACCGCAAATAGTGGAGATCGAAGCTGTTGGGGCGATTGCCGTTTTATTGGAAAAGCGCTCCATTATGCCGTAGTCGGCGGCATCAGGGCATGCCCCGCGCTCATGAGCCAAATCAACAGAGGCACGGTTCACTTCCTTGTCGATATGCTTAAAAATATTGAAATTCCAGGATTTAGCCATCGAGCTTTCAAACGGAATCATATTATTTTGCAAAAAGCTGTGGAAACCCATCACGCCCAAACCGACAGAGCGTTCCCGCATGGCAGCATAGCGCGCCTTGGCCATTTCGCTAGGTGCCCGGTCGATAAAATCCTGTAGAACATTATCAAGAAACCGCATCACATCGGGTATGAAATCCTTATTGGATTTCCAGTCTTTATAGTGTTCCAGATTAAGGCTGGAGAGACAACAAACCGCTGTGCGCTCATTGCCCAGATGATCAATACCTGTTGGCAGGGTTATTTCTGCACACAGGTTTGATGTTTTCACTGTAAGGCCTGCTAGCTTGTGGTGCTCAGGCATCTGGCGGTTTACAGTGTCAGAATAGACAATATAGGGCTCGCCGGTTTCAACACGTGCCGTAAGAATACGTATCCAAAGCCCCCGAGCAGATACAGTACGCACCACATGGTGATCCTTGGGGCTAGTCAACGCCCAGTCTTCATCAGCTTCAACCGCTCGCATGAAGGCATCTGTCAACAATATGCCGTGGTGCAGGTTAGGGGTTTTTCGGTTAGGGTCCCCACCAGTCGGGCGGCGCAGCTCAAGAAATTCCTCCACTTCAGGATGGCTAACCGGCAAATAAATGGCCGCCGAACCACGGCGTAGCGAGCCTTGAGAAATGGCAAGTGTCAAGCTGTCCATCACACGCACAAAGGGAATGATACCGCTGGTTTTACCCACACCGCCAACGGTTTCGCCAATAGAGCGCAAGTTCCCCCAATAGCTGCCAATACCGCCGCCACGAGACGCAAGCCAGACATTCTCTGTCCAAAGGTCAACAATCGAGCCTAATTTATCCTGTGCTTCGTTCAAAAAACAGCTGATCGGAAGCCCCCGGTTTGTACCCCCGTTTGAAAGAACGGGTGTTGCCGGCATAAACCAGAGGTTCGAAATATAATTATACAGGCGCTGTGCATGGGCTTTGTCGTCTCCGTAAAAAGACGCTACGCGCGCAAATAAATCCTGATACGACTCGCCCGGCATCAAATAACGATCCGTCAATGTCGCCTTACCAAATTCGGTTAGTTTCTCGTCTCGGGTCCGGTCAATTTCAACAGCACCGCCATGCTCGAAATGGGTGACTTCAAACATATTACTTACAACTCCCTTTTCCGCCCCTGGTCCCGTTTTATTGGCCATACAATGCCGACTCCTTCAGCGCCCACAGAAACAATGCTATTGTGCCTGATACAAGAACAAAAGTCGAACACCTCAACCTTTTTTTAAATTTTTCAGTAGCTTAGTAGAGCGGCCGCCCGTATCCCCCGTTCGATTCGCTCCATATTCGCAACCCGCACAAGATAGAGTCGAAGGGGGCTGTACGTCAAGATAAAGTATAAATTCCTGCTAAACCTTACTATATCTTGTGTTTTTGCGACTCGGCGCAAACGGCTGGGTTGCAGGCCTTCACCTGCATTGTTCGCTCATCATAGGGAATTCAATGATTCGCAGCTTATGTAAAGCCGCCGTCGCCGACAGTCAGGTATTTTTCCCGTCGAAGTTCTTTCAACCGGGCACCGTCAATTGCTGTCATGTCACGCATGGCAAGTTCAACGCTATCCCCAAGCTGGTTCATGGCACGCTCAGGGTCCCGGTGTGCACCACCCAGAGGTTCAGGCACTATATCATCCACTACACCAAACTGTAGCAGATCCTGCGCCGTAATTTTAAGAGCGTTAGCGGCCTCTTCAGCCTTTTCATTGGTGCGCCACAGGATCGAAGCGCAGCCCTCAGGGGAAATGACTGAGTAAATCGCATGCTCCATCATCAACACTTTATTGGCCACCGCGATAGCCACCGCGCCGCCAGATCCCCCTTCGCCGACAATGCAGGTTACCAAGGGGGTTTCCAATTGCAGACACATATCAGTGGAACGGGCGATTGCCTCAGCCTGACCACGCTCTTCAGCACCAACACCCGGATAAGCACCCGATGTATCCACAAGTGTGATTACCGGCAGTCCGAACCTGTCGGCCATATCCATCAAACGAATGGCTTTGCGGTAACCTTCCGGGCGCGCCATGCCAAAATTATGCCGCAGGCGACTTTCCGTGTCCGAGCCCTTTTCGTGGCCCATCACAACACAGGCCTGGCCTCTGAAACGGGCAAGCCCGCCAATAAGGGCTTCGTCTTCGCCAAAAGCCCGGTCCCCGGCAAGGGGCGTGAATTCAGTAAATAAATGAGCAACAATATCGCTAAAATGAGGTCGTTCCGGGTGGCGCGCCACCTGTATTTTCTGGCTCGGCGTCAGGCCCGCATAGGTTTCTTTCAGCAGCTTGCCAAGCTTTGTTTCAAGCTGGCCTACCTCGGATGAAATATCCACACTGCCGCCGCCGCCCGCGAAGCTTCTGAGCTCTCGGATTTTACCTTCCAATTCTGCAATGGGTTTTTCAAACTCCAGGAAAGTCATCATCTCGCCAGCTTCCTTTTTTGTTGGCAAATTTTATAGTGCCTTATTCATATCAGCCAATAAAGCATGTTTACGCTTGGCGCGCAAAATCATTGATGCGCCAGCTTATGTCAAGCCCGTAGTTTACCCGCGCACCAGATGCGTCAACCGCCCGCTGTTCCTGCCTCCAGAGGCTTTGACCCCAGCGGCAACCGCCACCTTGGTGACCAATATTATCTAGTTACTGCCTGCCCTTGCTTCAAGGCAGCCTGTCGCATTACCAGAATTTTCATATCCCTGAAGAAAGTCAGGTACAGGGACAAACCCGACACAGGTTTCCTCGCTAATCACTCAGCGGGTGCTTCTCAAGAACCAGGCTTTTCAAGCGTTCTTCAAGCACATGTGTATAAATCTGGGTTGTTGAAATATCCGCATGACCGAGCATTTGCTGCACAGCCCGCAGGTCGGCACCGTGGGCGAGCAAATGTGTGGCAAATGCGTGCCGCAATTTATGCGGGCTAACCACGCTTGGTGGCACGCCGGCCTTAGAGGCTAAATCTTTCATTATCTGGCCAACCCGCCTCCGGGTCAGGTGCCCGTCGACGCCCCGGGAAGGAAATAGATAGGGTGATCCTTTATCTTTGCCTTTATCCCGTACAGGTAAATAGGCCAGCAAGGCTTTTCTGGCCTTGCCCCCAAGCGGCACCATTCGCTCACGGCCACCTTTCCCGCGCACCATAATCATTGTGGTATCAGGCCCAATGCTGCGGCGCGGTAAAGAGACCAGTTCGCTTACGCGCAGCCCTGTTGCATACAGAGTTTCCACAAGCGCATGCAGCCGCAGCCCATCCAGCTTGCCGCTTGCACTCAATTCTGTGGCCGTATTCAACAGGTGATCAACATTATTTTCGCTGAGTATTTTGGGCAGCGCCTGATCAAGCCGGGGGCTTTCAATATTGGTCGCAGGATTATCCGTGCGCAGGCCATCCCTGTACAGGAAGAGAAAAAGCTGTCGCAATGCTGACAGCCGCCTTGCGACCGTGCGCGCTTTTAACCCTTCATTGAAAAGAGAGGCCAGATAAGTGCGGATATGTTCGTCATTTGCTGTTAAAAAATCAGCGCCGCTATAATCCAGAAACTGGGTTAAATCGTGCCGATACGCTAGCAGGCTATTTTTTGCGTGGCCTTTTTCTGCAGCCAGCATTTCCAAAAATTGGTCAAGGATGGCTGCATTACTCATGGGAGCCTACAGCCCTTGGCTAATCAGTATTTCGGTAGCAATCATACGCGCCTCATTCTCCAGGCCCATTTCTCTAAGCGTACCCACCAGCGAACCGGCAAGGGACGCCGAAACGCCTGAAATCCCGCCATCAGAGAGGAGCTTAAATGCAAACGCCAATGCCTGCGGCCTATCTCCGTTTTGTGCCGCAATCAGGAAACGCCGCCACTGTGCTGGCGCAGGTACAGCGCCCCCAAAAGCCGCAGGCCCTGCCTCAAGCCAGACCCAAGCCTGATCACCGATTGTATCCCCCAGTGCCTCCAGAACAGTGAAAAGCAGGTTCGCACGCTCGAAGCGGTCAGGGCGCTCTGCTTGAGCAAGCCACCAGCGCTGTAGAAGCGCGGGCGACAAGGTTGGTGCATAATCCGTCCCGGCAAGGGCCATCATCGGCGCTAGGGAAAGCAAAGCTTTATCTGCATCGGCATTTGCACCTTCCGATTGGCTTCTCAGAGCGGTAAACCAGCGTTGGGCAAGTGCCGTATCGCCGGAAATCAGCGCTGCCCGCGCCAAAACACCACCGCCAACTTGCGCATTGGGGTGCAAATCACCAACCAGTGCTATCAGTCCTTCACCTGCCACTGCGGCATAATTCTGACGAAGCGCCCGGTCCCACGCCATGTTCAACGCAGCCTCACGCGCTGCACCGTCAGCTGGCTGGCTGGCCACCGATGCTAACACAGCGTCAATAGTGAAGCGGTCATCCTGTGTCTGCATCTGTAGTGCGGCTTCACGTTCCTCGTCGGTCACGATTATGCTCCGCGCGAAACTGGCCATCAATTGACCATCAGCCCAACCACTTTGCAAAGCCATGCCCATCAGGCTTGTCCGGGCATCAGCACTGACCCCCGGTAACGCGAGCATCATGCCAACGGCAAGAGGGTTCACATCTTCGAGCGCAAGCTCAGGCACATTCACACGTGCCAGTCTGGCCATCGTTGCTTCAAGCAAGCCAATTCTCAGGCTGGAGGGCAAAGTCACGGTCGCGGGTAAAACGGCACCCGGAGGCTGTTCCGCCTCTACCAGAATTTGGTCGATCAACTGATAATAGATCGGTTGAACATCACTGACTTCCTCAAGGATACCAAGCTGGAAGTCTACACCAGCCCGGTTGCCGCGTGTTGCTTCGCAAAAGGCAACAAGAGCGAGCCAGTAAGCATCATCATTATTTTCACGCTCTTCAGCTGCCAGGCTGCATGTATCGCCAATTTTTCCCTGTAGCAAATATGAATTGGCAAAATGCCGGGCAAGCGGCGACCAATCATGGCTGCCAGGCAAGGTCGCCAGCAATCCTACATAGCCATCCACATTTCCAAGCTGCATCAAAAGTGCCAGGCGGGCCTCAACAAAAGCGATAATATCAGCGTCATCCACAGGGGCATCCAATACAGCCCCGGACAAAACAATTTTATTCGCAATATAGGTAAGCGCAGGAGAGCCTGATGTCTCTGCATATTCTGCAAAGCGCAGGGCTATTTGTGCGCGGCTATATCCCTGCCAAAACCCGTCTGCGTAACGCGCAGCCTGCCCGGCAACAGCAACGCCGGATGGGTCCAACTGGGCAAGAGCTGCGCCTTCTAATACAGCACCCTCGCTGCTTTGAACTGCTTCAGCGCTGGGTTCATCAGCGGCAGAAACGGCACCCAGATTATTGGCAAGCTGGCCTTGCAGACGCGCTAATGCCAGTTCGGAGCTGCCGTCCTGCCCTTGTGGCTGAAGGCTGGCGGCATTTTCATCAATTTCACCTGTGGCACCCTGCTCAAGCAACGCGTTATCTGAGGCCTGTATATCCCCCATAGGCGCGGGCGGCACAAGGATGCTGCCTTTTGGCACATAGGGGTGCGGCAAGATGCTTATGGGCTTGCCAATGGCGGGGCCTTGCTGGCGCAGTGGCTGCGGGCGGCTACCTAAAAAATACAGGCTACGGGGGCCCTTAACGGATTCGTTTTTTTCCGTATGTTCAGCTTGGTTCTGCTGGTTGTCGGCATTTTCCTGTTGCTCGCTCTGATCCTGATCTTGGTCACCGCTATTTTGCCAAGCAAACGTTGACGTTGCGCTCAATGCGCAAACCAGAGAGGAAAGCAAGAGCAGCTTTCCTGTTTTATCAGGAAGGGAAGCGATCATTATTCAACGTCTTCGTGACCTTTTCAGCTGGCGCAGGAATATCCCACGCCATCAAAAACAAACCGCCACCAATCACAGCCACAGCGGTTATCAACAATAAAATTTTCGTCAATCGTGACATTTATGAAACCCTAAAACACCAACATCAAACAATAGTGATGCTGACTTCTTAAAGGATGGTAACAGCCAAGTCCATACACTCAAAAGTTTGAGGCACGGAAAGCAGAACCAGCCTTTTGCCAACAGCACCTGATGGTAGGGGCTTTTTGAGGCCGAATTATGAATGCCTCATATTGCATACCATACCCACAAAAAAGAGTTGGAGAAAAGAGTTGGCGCACAGCGCTTGCCATCATACAAGGCTGATATGTCAAAACATAGCAAAGCCGATAATGAAACTGATGAACTGGATCTAGCAGGCCTTGGTATTAACAAGGCAGTTGTGCTGGTTGGTTTGATGGGGGTTGGAAAAACCACTGTCGGGCGGAGGCTAGCGCGCCGGCTTGGTCTCGACTTTGTGGATTCAGACCATGAAATTGAAAAAGCCGCAGGCATGACCATAGCAGACATTTTTGAGGTCTACGGCGAGGCTGATTTTCGTTCAGGCGAACGCCGGGTTATTGCACGCCTTTTGGACGGAAACCCGCAAATTGTTGCAACCGGTGGCGGAGCCTTCATTAATGAAGAAACCCGGGCACTGATAAAAGAAGCCGGCCTGTCCATATGGCTGGATGCAGACATTAAAGTACTGGTTGAACGTACCAGCCGTCGCGCAACCCGGCCACTGTTGAAGGGTGGAAATCCTGAACAGATTCTATCAGCGCTCGCCACAGAACGCGCACCTATATACGGCGAAGCCGATATCACGGTAGCCTCAGGCATTGGTCCTCACGAACGTGTGGTTGAGGATATTATTGCAGCTTTAGCCGCATACCATTAGAAACCATAGTATCAAGAATATAGTGCCACAGCTTAATACGGAAACCATGGTGACCGACATGCCGCTCCCGCAGACTTCATCGGCCCTTGTGCATTTGCCTTTGGGCAACAGGTCTTATGACATTGTGATCAATGACAGCGTCATCGATCATCTTGATACATTTTTGGCACCAATCGTGGGGACCGCACGACTGTTTGTTGTCACCGAAGAAACCGTCAGCGCTCTTTACGGCAAGAAGGTAAAGACCGCCCTTTCCCGTGGCGGGTTTGAAAATTTCTGGTTCCCCGTAAAGCCCGGCGAAACCAGCAAATCCTTTTCATGCTTTGAAAACCTGCTTGACCAAATGCTCGACAAGGGCATTGAACGCAGTGATATTATCATTGCACTTGGTGGCGGTGTGATCGGTGACCTGACCGGATTTACAGCGGCTTCCATATTGCGCGGTGTTGATTTTATCCAGATACCCACCACACTGCTGTCACAGGTAGACAGCAGTGTGGGCGGCAAAACAGGCATCAATAGTCGTTTCGGAAAAAACCTTGTTGGGGCCTTTTACCAACCAAAAGCCGTGTTGATTGACCCTGGCGTTCTGAAAACATTGCCAATACGCGAATTACAGGCGGGCTATGCCGAGGTGCTAAAGTATGGCCTGATTGATGACCCAGCTTTTTTTACATGGCTTGAAAAAAATGGCCAAATCTTGCTCACAGAGAACGGCCACAAAGACCAGTTGGCATTTTTGGTCTATGCCATCAAAGCAAGCTGTGAAGCCAAAGCCCGCGTTGTAGCTGAGGATGAACGCGAAAGCGGCAAGCGGGCGCTTTTGAACTTGGGGCATACATTCGGGCATGCGCTTGAGGCTGAATGCGGTTATGATGGCACTTTGCTGCACGGGGAGGCTGTTGCCATCGGCATGGTTATGGCGCTTGACCTTTCTGTGCGTATGGGCATCGCAGAACAGACGGAACTCAAACGATTAACAGAACATTTGAGCACAACAGGCATGATGTGGTCTGCAAACCAAATTGGCAAACCACTTGACGCCAAAAAACTACTTGCCCATATGGTCAGGGATAAAAAAACAAAGGCCGGAAAAATTGGCTTTATCCTCGGCGGAATTGGCAAAGCTGCGTTACGTTATGATGTAGACCTTGGTCTTGTCGAAGCAGTCTTGCACGATTCTATTCGCGCAACATCCAAGTGAACATGGTGAACCAACACAATAATTACGGAGCTATCTTATGGAAGGCTTGAGCGCCGACCTCTTTAACTCGGAATTCTGGATCACTGTTGGCGTCATCGCGGCATTGCTGGTATTTTCAGGCTTTTTTTCAGGCTCTGAAACGGCCCTGACAGCAACCTCCAAAGCCCGCATCCACCAAGCGGCGAAAAAGGGTGATAAGCGCGCCATTCGTGTTTCCAAACTGATTGAGGACAAAGAAAAGCTGCTCGGTGCCATTCTGTTGGGGAACAATCTGGTCAATATTCTGGCGTCGGCACTGGCGACCAGTTTGTTTATGCGCATTAGCGGTGAGCAAGGTGTTGTTTATGCAACACTGGTGATGACCATGCTGGTTTTGATTTTTGCCGAGGTATTGCCTAAATCCTATGCAATCGCCAATCCAGATAAAGTTGCGCTTTCTGTTGCCATTGTCATCCGTGCAATTGTGGGGGTGCTTTCACCAATCGTTGCTGTCGTGCGCAAAATTGTCTGGCTAACGTTAAAGGCTTTTGGCGTCGATATATCCAATATCGGGCATGCGCTTTCTGCGGAAGAGGAAATCCGGGGAACAATCGACTTACACCGGCACGAAGGTAGCCTGTTCAAAGAAGACCAGCAAATGCTGGGGTCAATTTTGGACCTTGCTGAAATCACTGTCGAAGATGTGATGATACACCGATCAAGTATGTATACCATCAACATTGATGCCGATACAGATGACATTATTGCGTCAGTAGTGCGCAGCCCCTATACACGCCTGCCGGTCTATGAAGGCAATGTGGAAAATATTGTCGGTGTCTTGCATGCCAAGGACGTCCTCCGCGCCATTCGGAAAACAGGCGGCCAAATGCACCGCTTCAATGTGCGCCGGGTGATGCTGAAAGCATGGTTTGTTCCCGAAACAACGAGCCTGAAAGAACAATTGAAAGCCTTCCTTGAACGCAAAGCTCATTTTGCGCTCGTGGTTGATGAATACGGCGATATTCAGGGCTTGGTGACACTTGAGGATATTCTTGAGGAAATCGTCGGTGATATTGCCGACGAACATGATTTTGAAGTGCCTGGCATCAAATCCCATGCGGACGGCACGATCGAAGTGGAAGGCTCGGTTACCATACGCGACCTGAACCGTATGCTTGACTGGGACCTAGATGATGACCAGGCAACCACCATCGCTGGCCTGGTTATTCACAAGTGCGAAAGCATCCCCATTGTGGGCAATCGTTACAGCTTTGACGGCTTTCAGTTTGAGATTACATCCCGTAGCCGGAACCAGATTACGGGCCTTAAACTGCGCAAACTAAAATGATCCTGGCCTTAATGGCGACGGCAAAGAAAAACCCCAGCGGATCGTCTGCCGGGGTTTTCGTGTTTGAAGTTAGGGTCAAGCCCTAGGGGTGATTTAAACGAGGCCAGCTTCCATTGATGAACTCATCCGGCGTGCAAAAGCTGCCGCATCATCAAGGGGATCACCCTCAAGAATTTTTGCCTGATCCAAAACCAGCAAAACCGGATCTGCAAGAGTATCAACCGCCCCCGTTTCCCCCGCCTTCTCGGCAAGCTTTCGAACAACCGGGTGGGCCGGGTTAATCTCAAGCACTTTGGCTGTTACCTGGCCAAGTTGATTATGCGCTTGCAGGATGCGCTCCATCGCCATGTCCATGCCGCTTTCACTGGCCACAAGGCAGCAAGCCGTATCCGTAAGACGGTTTGAAGAACGTACCTCAGAAACCTTGTCGCCGAGGACTTCCTTCATCAGGGTCACCAGGGTGGTCATCTGCCCTTCAGTCGCCGCTTCTTTTTTGTCCGCTTTGTCTTCAGTTTCTGCAATTTCATCCAGATCACTGGCACCGCGTGTAATCGACGAGAAAGCTTTGCCTTCAAAGTCCGGGACAGACTGTAGCCAGAAATCATCCACCGCATCTGCCATCAGCAGAACTTCAATACCACGCGCGCGGAAGCCTTCAAGCTGCGGGCTTTTTCTGAGCGCCGCTTCATCCGTTCCAGCCACATAAAAGATCGTTGTCTGTTTATCCTTCATGCGTGAAACATAATCCGCAAGCGATGTCCAACCTTCCACACCAGTAGACTTGAACCGGGCAAGCTTTAACAGCTGATCACGGCGTTCAAAGTCCTCATAAATGCCTTCTTTGATCACACCGCCAAATTCGGCCCACATGACTTCAAACTTGTCACTGTCTTTCTTTGCTGTTTTCTCAAAGTCGGTGAGGATTTTTTTGGTGATGGCTTTTGACATACGGCTGACAACCGGGTTGTTTTGCAGCATCTCGCGGCTAACGTTCAGTGGCAAGTCCTGGCTATCCACAACACCGCGCATAAACCTGAGCCACCCTGGCAAAAGATCAGCGTTATCATCCGATATAAAGACACGCTTTACATAAAGCTTCACGCGGTTCTTACGTGCGGGGTCAAACAGGTCCATCGGTTTCTGTGTTGGTACAAATAACAACACCGTATATTCCTGCATGCCCTCCACTTTATAGTGCAATTTGTGCGCAGGTTCATCATACGCATGGCCAACATGCCGATAAAATTCAGTATATTGCTCTTCAGTGATCTCAGATTTCGGACGGGCCCAAATGGCCGAGCCTTCATTGACCACTTTTGCTTCTTCATCTTCTTTGTCTTTAACGCCTGTAATCGCAAGCGTGATAGGCACAGCAATATGGTCGCTATATGTAGTGACAATAGTCTTCAGCCGGTATTCTTCCAAAAACTCAGCCGCATCTTTTTTCATATGCAGCACAATATCTGTGCCCTGCGTGCTTTTGTCCGCTTCGCCGATTTCAAACGTGCCTTCGCCGCCACTGGTCCAGACCCAGCCCTGATCATCCCCTGCTTTCCGGGTGGTAACAGACACCTTGTCCGCAACCATAAAAACCGAATAAAAGCCCACGCCAAACTGACCGATCATCTGCAAATCTTTTTTGCCGTCGCCTGTCAGCTGGTCAACAAAGTTTGCCGTGCCCGAACGTGCGATAGTGCCAAGATTGGCAATCACATCGTCCCTGTCCATGCCAATGCCATTATCAGAAACTGTGATTGTTTTCTTCTTGGCGTTAACCACAACGCTGATGCCGAAGTCGGCTTCATCAGATTTCAGGCTACTGTCCGTTAAGGCGGCATAACGAAGCTTGTCGCATGCATCAGAAGCGTTCGAGATTAATTCCCGCAGGAAAATCTCGCGATCGGAATAGACAGAATGAACCATCATATGCAAAAGCCGCGATACTTCTGCCTCAAATCCCATTTTTTCAGTTTTGTGTTCCGGCATAATTTCCTCGGATTAATATAAATATATATGATTTACATGTAGGCGGCCCAGAAACACGGCCGATGTTGATATTCCATTTAAGGACTGTTGGCGCTACGTCAAGGTTGAATTCAATTTAGTTTGCTGCGGGTGCTAAAAAATCAGTCCGCGAACGCTGGAGAACAGCGGCATTCTCGTCACTGAGTTTAAAAGCCCAGCCGCGAACCGCCTTCATAATTTCCTGGGCTTCCGCTGCGCCGTCAGCAGGAGCACCTTTCAGCTCTCCGCCCTTGCCTTCGCCTTGTATCGCAGCGTCAAAGCTGGCCGAAATCATCGCCCATATGCCGCCGTCCATATGATAAAGGGCAACGTTCAGCTTCAGGCCATCATATGTTGTCATTTCCACCGTTGACTGAGCTTCCGCGAGAGGGTTGGTAAGTTTGCGTACATCGTCAAAAGCCATACTGGACAGCACACGCGCAGGATCACGTAGCAGCCAGTAATCAACACTTTTTTCCCCGGCTCTCAGGCCCTGAACCCTGAAGTTCGGGTCATCAAGTTTTCTGGTAAGCCAGGCACCCCCGATACTGACATCGCTAACACGTCTTTCATCAATCGACAATAAAGGCCGCCTCAGCCACCAGCCCGGCTTGGTTGGTGTTTCAGCCAGGCTGGTTACCAACCACGACCGGGTATCCCTGTCCTGGAAAACATAGGTTAACGACCGCCCGTCACGCGTGGCTTTGCGTCTGCCCATCTGAAACGTAAGCAACAGACCGTCCGTATCGTCGTGGAGTTCAACCTCAACCGCTTCCCCGCCAAGCCCCAGCCGTTCAAAACGTGCCTTATTCGGTGTTTTGGGTTCCCGGCGGGTAGAAAGCGCAATACCTCGCAGCATGTCACGCACTTTGTCCGTATCCACTGCATAAGCCCCGCGTTCCATCATATGCCATGCGGTATCCTGTTTGTTGATCGTCACGGTCTCACTTTTGCTGCGTATAGTAACGGTATGCACTTCGTTAATACGCTCTTCCAGCCCGGCAAAGGTGCGTTCACCGCGTGCGCCTTGATCTCGCGTCGGATCTTCACCGAACATGACCCAAATTGCAGCCAATATTGCAAACAGCGTAAGGTAACCCAGAATGTTTGTTAGTCTTTCAGACATAGAATAATCAGACCTCTATTTAAGTCCGGTGATATAAAAATGCTTGTGTTTTCATGACCGCTTTGCAGCCACCCGGCGACGCATCAATAGCCGCACCAGTGCAATAAAAACAATGATAATTGGTACAAGCAATATGTTGATGAAAGCCAGCCGTGTACCCAGGCCGTCAATTTCGCTACGCAGGTTTCTGTTAACCTCTCTCAACGCTTTACGAGTCTCAAGCAACTGGTCGCGGAAATGTTCAATCTCCACTTCCTGTTCGCTGGACATAACTGTTGCCCCCTCAGGCTTCTGGGCTTCCAGTTCAGCAATACGGATTTCAGTGGCATTCATTTGGCTCTGAAGTGCCTGCTCCTGCTGCGAATATAAAGTCTCGGCCTCGCGGCGCAGCCTGTCCACAACATCAAATGTGCGCTTGGATATACCGCGCCCCCGAAGCTCCAACAAAGCTTCTGATCCTGAAATATGGTCCGCTAGATTAAGAATAAAACTACCATTGCCTGCGATGGGCACAACAATGCGCTGGCCGAGCAAATCTTGCAGCTGTACCCAAAACCGATCTTCAAACAAGTCTGTATCGCTGCCAACAACAATGTTGATATTGCCTTCCTGAAGGGCAGGCTCACTCACAGGGCCAGCACTTACCGCTCTGTCCGGGAATGCTGTTTTGGCAGGGCCAGATACCCTTGCTGCTAACGTCAAGGCTTTACCACCTGGTTCCAGATCACGGATCAGGGCATCCGGGTCTGGCTCGCCCAGAGCACGGCTCGCATCATAAAGCATGGAAACATTGCTGGTGGTAACAAGGGGCATAAAACGAGTTGTGGCCGCATCAATTGGCTCCAAAGCCCCGGCACTGGCAAAATTAAGCGCATCAATTGGCCCCGTTACAACATCGTCTCTGGCCATAAAAGCACCGCGAATAGCCAACCAGAAAACATAATCCTTGACCGAATCCGGACCATATCCGCCAAGCTGTACGCGCTGCGCCAACGAAGCATCGCCAACAATTTTCCCCTGAGGCATAACCACACCCCAGGCTTCCAGCAAAGGCCCCAGTGTTGATGCGCTGGGTTCCTGGGCGTGAGGATTGATCACTTCGGAATGCGGATCGAGAAAAACAATCGCCCGCCCGCCCTTTAAGACAAACTGATCAATTTGAAATAACTGGGCATCTGACAATGAGGGGGGATGCACAAGCATCAGGATATCAGTATCTTCCGGCAATGCGGCAAAGTCCGCGCTCAAGTCCTCAACATCGAAGAATTCGCCAAGCTGTTGATATATCACATAAGGCTGCGCCTGACCTGCCATCATCGCTTGCTGACCACCCGCCCCGTATTGCATTGGCAAACTTGTGAGCAGCGTCAACTTTTTCTTGCTGGTTGTATCCAGCGTCGCCAGAAGCTTGACAAGGTCATACTCAAGGAAATTTTCACGTTCTTGTGTGAAAAAGGGAATTGAGGCTTCACCGTCCAGCTCATCACTGATTTTCAGCCCCAGATAAAGCATTGACCCATCAGAAAGCGGGGCGCCTTTCAGGCCAGCGGCAACGGCATTATCCTCAGCTTCAGAGAAAGGCTCAGGATCAATGATCGACAATTGGATGCGCCCATTGCTGGCAGCCGCCAACGCCCGCAACATATCCTCAACACGTTTGCCGTAATTGAGCAACTGTGGATAAGGGGTAGCCTGCTGCTTTGAGAAATAAAAGTCAAAGGTGACCTGATCCTCCATGCTGCCAAGCAACGCCTTCGACCCGGTCGAGAGCGTATAGAGCTTGTCTGCCGTTAAGTCGATGCGCAGGCTGCGCATATATCTGTCGGAGACAACCATAATCGATAAAAAAAGCAGAACCGCTAACATCACCTGTGCAGAGCCACGCTTCAAAAGATCAGCCACCATCATCCTGCCTCCCTCTTGCTTTCAATCACAACGCAATTGATCCACAGCCAAAGCCCAATAATAGCAGCGAAATAAACAAGGTCACTCAGCACAACAACGCCCTTTTGAAGGTTATCAAAGTGGCTGAGGAGCGACAGGTTTGCGATGACAAGCACAAATTCATCCGGTGCCCAACCACTGAAACTATCCAAAACCATCGGCAAACCAGAAACCAGAAACAGGAAGCAAACCGTGACGGCCAAAATAAAGGCAATAACCTGGTTTTTTGTCGTTGCCGACAATGCTGCGCCGATTGCCAGATAACTGGCGGCCATCAGAAACGACCCAATATATCCGGTTATAATCACGCCGTTATCCGGATCACCCAACCAATTGACTGTAATCCAGATTGATGTAGTCAGAAAAAGCGCAAGGCCGGCAAACATCAGGGCGGCAAGATATTTTCCCACCACCACAGCACCAAGCGGTATAGGCAGTGTCAATAGCAGCTCGAAGGTTCCGGCCCGGCGCTCTTCCGCCCACAATCGCATGCCAATTGACGGCATTAAAAACAGGAACAACCAGGGCTGATACGCAAAAAATGAAACAAGGTCTGCCTGTTCACGGTCGTAGAATGAACCCATATAAAAGGTGAACAGCCCCTGCATAATCAGAAATATCACCAAAAATACATAAGCCACAGGGGTCGTGAAATAACTAACAAACTCACGTTTCATAACCGTTAAAACTGCCATGCTAAACCTCCCCTTCTGTCAGGCGGCGGAAAACATCGTCCAATCTGCCGTTATCAACAGAAAATTCAGCCACCTGCCAGTTGCTCACCGCAGCGATATCAGAAATTGTTTCCGCAATATCCGAGCGCCCTTTCGCAAGAACCGCAAGGCGCACATATGGTCCCTCAGCCGAAGCCTCGATCCGGTCAACAATGGCAACACCCTTTAAGGCCGAAGCCGCCCGCTCTGCCTCGGCGACAGGCAATAACAGGTTCACAGCGTTTTTGTAAAGCGACTGCCGTTTCAACTCCGACGGTGTCCCGTCCGCAACGATCTTGCCCTTGTTAATAATCACGGCCCGGTGGCAAATGGCATCAACTTCCTCAAGAATATGAGTGGATATTATGATGGCCCTGTCCACCGACATGGCTTCTATCAAGCGCCGCACTTCATGCTTTTGGTTGGGGTCAAGCCCGTCGGTCGGTTCATCAAGTATTAAAACCTGCGGCGCGTGAAGGATCGCAGCAGCCAAACCTACTCGCCGCCTGTACCCTTTGGACAACGTTTCAATACGTTGTGCCATCACGCTGCCCAGATGCACAGCCCCAGCCGCGCTTTCAACAACATCGCGGCATTCCTGTTTCTCGATGCCCCGCGCCGCCGCCATAAACAGTAAAAAAGATCGCGGGGTCATCTCGCCATATAAGGGTGCGCCCTCAGGCAAATATCCCAGGTGCGCGCGCGCGGCAACGCTTGCCGTTGAAATAGGCTCGCCGCAAACAAATGTTTCGCCGGTTGTAGGGGCCAAAAATCCCGTTACCATCTTCATGGTTGTGGTTTTGCCTGCACCGTTTGGCCCCAATATGCCCAGCACCTCACCTTTCGACACAGAAAGGTTAATATTGTCCACGGCCTTCAGGGCACCAAAGGATTTGCTCAGGTTGCGTGTCTCTAAAAGGACATCCATGGGCGAGTATTCCTTACTATTCAACTAGGGTCAGACCCTGATAGTCTATCTTTTACGGTGTTTTCATGTGGTTTGATAGAGACATTGACCCGCCGCCGCAAGTCCTGAGCGTTGATCATCCCAAATGCTTCTGGTTTTGTGTCAGCTGTATGCAAATGGTGCTGCACGCGGCACCCCCTTAAACAGGTCGAGCATTGCCTCACGCCAGGCATAAAGGGGGTCATCATCTGCCAGCAGGTTAAAGTCACTGACCGTGCGTGCCCACATAAAGGACCCAAAGACCGCATAGTCCAGCCATGCCGGTGTTGCTCCGGACAGAAAAGGAGCCCTCTTCAAACCTTCGCGGAGCGGTGCCAGCGATTTTTGCCAGCCCGCCAGCCTGTCGGACCGGACAGTGGCTGCTTTCTCAAGCGTCATACCCAACCGGGCCTCGCGGGTTTCCCTAAAATATGCCTGAGCAGGGGCATCAAGGCAGTTGAAAATATCCAGCGCAAGCATTGGGAACATCCCCATGATCAATGTCATGTCAAGCCAACGATTTAATATGGGTGCCTGCACCTGTGCCACATGTCCCCCAAACAGGCTGGGTTCGGGATAGGCTGTTTCGAGATAATCGGCGATTGCCAAACTATCAACAATGGATGTCTGTTTGTCATCCAGAACCGGGATGGTCTGGGGCTGTACATGTGCTATCTTTTCTTTCTCAAGGAAGCGAATTGCCTCCTCTTCAAAAGCCAACCCCTTATGCATCAAACATAGCTTTACTCGCCAAGCATAAGGGCTAAATCCGGCGTCCCTATTCTCCCCGCAAAGTTGGTATAACTTCAACATTCTACTCTCCTCTGTATGCCCGATAACGGTTCGGTTTTCCTCCGAAACTGCATCATTTTTCAAAAAGGTCTCGCCATAAAGTGCGCAGAAGACACCTTCTTGTCGAGGCAAAAATACTGGAAGCAAGGGGCTTGATGACAGCGAGAAAAGAAAGCTGGTCCGGCAAGGCATTTACAGAATTGAGCAATAAGAAGCCATATACCTTTACGCCAGCCAGACCAGCCGAGGCCAACGTTATATAATATCATTTTATATTGTGGTCCAAACACGGCGCAACCAAGGCCTTTGTAAGGCTAGTGTATATCTTTCGTTTAACAAAACCCCCGCCATACAGACAGGGGTTTTCATAAATAATTCAGGGCCAGTTCTACGAGCTAAAAATCTAGCGAACGTGAATATCTCCAGAACCGCGAACGCGCTGGCTGATTTTATCAGGCTTTCCAGCTACAACAATATCACCAGACCCATAAACGGTTAGGTCAGCTATTTCACTGGCAAATAAATCCACATCGCCTGATCCACGGACAGATACGTCGGCTGATTTGCATTTCATTTTTCTGGCTCTGACATCACCCGAGCCCTGAAGCTCAACATGGATGGCGTCACAAGACCCCGAGAGCACTATGTCACCAGAACCTTTCAGGTCTACCTGCACGTTCGTAACTTCAGTATCTTCTACGATAAGATCACCAGAGCCCCGCACACCAACATCAAAGGTTTCCCGCTTAACACCTTCGATCATCATATCGCCTGAGCCTTGCAGGTTGGCCTTTTCAAGGGAGGGCACGGTAATGATCACCTGCATTTTCTTGATGCGATAATATTCACCGCGTTTAAGGTCAATTTCAAGCTCACCTGCGACAACGCGCGTGCGCAACTTGTCAATGATATCACTATCCGCAATCACCTTGACACTTTGCTTAGGTCCGACCTGGATTTCCACATCCATTGAGCCTTCCAGTGATACTTTGGTAAAGGCGTCCACATCACGCATTTCCTCAGACACATCCTTCGCAGTCACGGCGGAGGCCGCTGCCAATACAGCGATGGATGCCACTGTCGTTTTAAACAGTCTCATTATATTTCTCCTCTGGATTTTGCTCTAGCGAATGTTAATGGAGCCTATGCCACCAACATGCTTACGCACCGATTTAGGTTTGCCGTAAACTGTAACAGACGCCACACCCGCAACATCAGCATCAATTTCATTCGAAGCAAAGATCGAGGCTGATCCAGCTCCGCGTACATCTACTTCCACGTTTTCGCACTTGAGGTCCTTGGCATTAATATCACCAGCACCTTTAACATCCAATTCCAGCTGGCCGCATTTTCCTGCCATATCCAAGTCTGCCGCCCCTTTAATATCAATCACAAGACGTTCACTGTCCACGCCGCTAACCTCGGCGTCCACAGCACCCATGACTTCAATGCCTTCAAGGGTCGGCATTGAAATATAGACGTCAACATCAACATCCCGCCAATAATTGCGCCGCTTGTCACCGTTCATGTCAATGACCAGCGTATCGCCGCGTACAAAGGTTTCCACATCCTTGATGCGGTCTTGGGCTGTTTCAATGGTGACTTTTTGGTCTTTGCCCGCAACGAGCTTCAACTCAATTGCGCCTTTAACCCGGATTTTGGTAAAACTATCAAGGGCGCGGTCTTCTTTCACGTCCTCGCCGTGTTCCTCATGAAAAGCAAAGCTGTTGCCGCTCACGATAGCCGCAGTTGTCAGACCTGCGATTGCAAATCCAAACACACCCCGACGAAAAGAATAGGAATTCTTCATGGGTCATATCCTCTATGTTAACTGTCATATGCCGTACTATTTTTATATACTCTGTCGGCTATTGTTTTTATCCCACTCATAGGGGGAAGAGTCAACTTTTAACAAAGGCCCCTAAACTTTAGCCCCTTGCAAAAATGGCCGTTTTACAGCACTATCAACGCTAGAGGCGTGCATGGACGAAGCATCTATCATCCCGATATCCGATTACGACGGGTCACGCAGACGTAGCGGCCTCAAACCCCGCGTTATTTACCTTATTCGCCCCGAGCTTACCAAAATACTCAATGTTTACGGCAAAATGGTATCTGCTGGCGAATGGCACGACTATGCCATTGATACATTGGAAGGCTTTGCTGTCTTTTCGGTTTTTCGCAGAGCAAGTGAAATGCCACTTTACCGCATTATCAAGGAACCCGCCCTTGCCTACAAGCAGGGCATGTGGCGCCTGACCGGAATGGACGGACGCATCCTCAAACGCGGCAAACAGCTTGATCTGCTACTCCGGTATTTTGACCGCCAACTTGTGCGGGCAATTGGCTAAACCGACACAGGCGCATTAAACCCCCAGAGACCCTATGCCGGAGACACAGGATCAACGGTATTGCCTATGTTGATATCGCAGGCAGGCATGTTCTTTCATCAGTTTACTTCGACCATGCTTTCACTTCGATAGATTTAGTGAGTGAGGTGATTTTTGCGGGTCCATAACCTGCTGGTTTGACTATCTATTGCTGAAACCTGCGGAGATTTCAGTGCATGCCTGCATGCAGGCATTTACCACAGCGATGCCCATTTACAATTTCGCCAGATGTTTGCTTTTACCAAAAAAAAAGGCGGCACCATAAGCACCGCCTTTGTAGTTTTCTTGGGAAATTTTCCTAGAAGTTAGTCCGCATTGTCAGACCAAATGTCCGAGGCTGGTTGGTCCGGAAACCAAGCCGCGCACGGCCACCACGCTCACGGTCAAATGACAAGTTGGCATTTTCGTCTGTGACATTGTTGATGTAAGCCACAACTTCCCAGCTTTCCATCATCACGCCAAAACTGAGATTCAGGGTTTGATAACCATCAAGTTCCAGATCCACAGTTGTCACATCATCACCCGATGCGCCGCCAAATGGCAGGCCCGACGTAAAAGTACCCGCGCCATCTTCCTGGTCCGTAGGCTGGGTAAAGATACTGCTACGATGCTGGAATGTTGCCGTAAAGTAAGCTTCAGCGCCATCACCCGCAATTTCGAACGGGAAGCTATAAGTTGCGGTTGCACCAATGTTAAACTTCGGTGTTGACGCAAGGCGATTACCATCACGCACACCACCAAAAATGGTGCCCGCAGCTTCAACTGTTGTATCAAACTTTGAATCGATCAGGCTACCAGCAATGCTCAAGTCAAGGCCTTCCGTTGGACGGGCTTTCAATTCAACTTCAATCCCTGAACTATGGGCCTCAGGCACATTAAACGAAACACGCGAAGAACAAGAACCTGCATCAAGAGTTACCTGCAAATTGCTGATATCCGCATAAAACGCAGCAGCATTCAGCTGAACTTTGCCTGTGTTGACTTTAATGCCTGCCTCATAGTTCCACAGTGTTTCAGGGCCATATTCCTGGAAGTTACCAAATAGTGCCAAATCTTCAGCGGTACAAAGCGCCGTGTTCAGCGGATCATTAATACCGCCAAGCCGGAAGCCTTTGGATACCTGGGCATTGACCGTAACTTCTTCGTTAACGTCATAACTTGCCAACAAACGAGGCGTAAAGCCATTGTCCGATGTGGTTCCTGGCTCATCGATGATACCATTACCAAACAAACCTACCTGCGTAGCAAGCCTGTCTTCCGTTGTATCATAATAACGACCGCCAGCAGTCACATGAAAATCATCTGATACGTCAAATGTGGCTTCTGCAAAGATAGCAATCTGTTCTAGTGAATACTCAAGTTCTGAATAAAATGGTGAATCAACAGGACCAACGCCCATAGACGTAGCCGCAGCAGTTCCCGCACCTAAAACATCATCAACCACAGCGTCATAACCCGGTGTGGGTAGGAACTGTTGATAATCGCGATCAGTTTTCGAGTAAAACCCACCGATCAACCACTGGAACGGACCGTCACCATTTGAGCTAAGGCGAAGTTCCTGCGTAAAGCTTTCCACAACGGTCGTGTCGCGCAGGTTGGACGGCAACAATACGGCATCCGTTGGGAAGCCCAGGTCAACCGATACACTGCCCGTAAGCGCGCTTGCGTCGCGGCTTACCAGAATGTCACGGTCTGTGTAGCTGGTCACAGATGTCAAGTCCATGCCATCAAAACCAATTTCAATGGTTGCGTCCGCGATCAGGGTTTCGTCTTCAAAGCCTTCGTCCAACAGCAGGAATTGCTGCCGCTCATCAAATGTTACCGGCGCACGACCATCCGTAGCCGAGGCATCCGTAAACGGATTGGCATACAGGTTAAAAACTTCCTGGCGGTTAAAGCCATCGGTAGCAATTTCCTGATAAATAATGCGCGGTGTGATGGTTACATTCTCGGACGGCTTCAGGGTCACAGCAATACGGCCACCGGTACGGCTGCCACTGTTTACATCATTGTCAATCGTGCCACCTTCACGAAGGGCGTCAATATAACCACCATATTCCGTATGGTAAGCAACAGCGCGAATGGCACCCATGCCGTCACCGACTGGCACATTGACCATGCCTTTCAGATGACCACCTTCGCCGCCGCCATCAATCAGGTTGAGGTTGGCTTCAAAGCTGCCTTCAAAATCTTCAACGTTGGGCTGGTTGGTGATGTAACGGATTGTACCGCCAATAGAACCTGAACCAAAGAGTGTGCCCTGAGGGCCACGCAGTGTTTCAACACGGCTAAGATCATAAAGGTCAAGATCAGGTGTGAAAAGTGATAGTGAAATCACAGATTCGTCCAGATACACACCAACCTGCTCTTTAACACCGGGCTGATCGCGTACGATCTGACCAGCAGAAACACCGCGTATTGCCACCTGGCTTTGTCCAGGGCCAAGGTTCTGGATCATCAGGCCAGCTATGTTACGGGCAACATCTTCAAGACTTGTTGCGCCTGAACGCTGAATGTCTGTTTGGGTTTGCGCATTAATAGAAAACGGCACATCCTGAATAGTTGACGAGCGCTTTGTCGCGGTTACTACAATCTCTTCCAGAGCAAAGTCATCTGCATCCTGGGCAAATGCAGCGCCCGCCATAAACATGCTGGAACCAAGGGCTGTTCCCGCAAGAGCCATAAGTTTTGGGGTCATGTTTGTTTTCATAGTTTCCTCCTCTTCCACCGGCATTGAATGTTATCCAGATTACCGGAACACTATTTTCTCACGGTCAGACTTTTATGGATTTAAGCTGATGCTTCCCCATCCTTAAAATTCCCCCGTGTTATACCTATTAAGAGGTAGCAACCCTGAAAACCCCCCACTCCCATTGAATATTTTTATTCAAGCAGGCAATTCAGCAACAGTCAGCGATGTGGCTACCTTGACTTTTCAGCGCCCTCCATGTTTGTCTCGGCATCATCCAGCGACAGAGCCAACGGCAACAGGCCAACGCAACAACAGTGACAGGATACAATTTGAACCATGCCCGCACCGGACAAACAGTCCGTTTTTATGGCCTACCAGGAAACCCGTGGTTTTCTGAAAAAATACCTGCGGCGTTATTATACTAATGCCGACGATATCGAAGACGCCATGCAGGAAGGCTTCCTTAAAACCTTCGAAATAGAGCAAAAACAAACGATCCAGTCGCCTGCTGCCTATCTATTCATGGCGATAAATAATTTTGCCCGTCGGGATCTCAAAAAAAAATCCAGACATGCTTATGAGCCAATAGAGGATATTGAGCTCACAGGACTCTCTATTGATATAACTGAAGTTGAATCCGGACTGGAGGCGCGCCAAAAATTAATTGTCTTTTGTGAAGCTATAGATTCGCTACCGCCACAATGCCGCAAGGCCTTTTTACTAAGGAAGATGCACGGGCTTTCCCATAAGGAAATCGCGGAAACGATGGGTATTTCGGTAAGCACTGTTGAGAAACATTTGGCAAAAGGTTTGCAACGGTCAATGGATTATATGGCCCGGCGGAACACAGTGGATATGTCTGACAAAACCAATACCGCGTCGAACACCTGGGGAAAACTTACTTCGGTGGCCGACAAGCCGGAAACTAAAAAAGAATAAGGTTCGAATGAGTAACGTAATTAACATTGCCGATCAGCAGGCCCTAGATTTTGAGGCCTCTTTGTGGGTTACAAAACTTGATAGCAGACGATTGACGTCAAAAGAATTTGGCGAATTCCGTAAATGGCTTCGTTTATCTGGCGAGCATATTGTGGCCTTCAAACAAGCTGCAGCAACATGGGGCGACCTTGAGATGTTGAACGTGCTTGCGGACGTTGTACCTACACCTGTACGCCGTGGGTGGCTCAGTCAGCTTGGCAGGAAGCCTCTCAGGACACCAATTGCTCGTCCTGTTATTGCCCTTGTTGCCGCCTCTATGCTGTTGCTGATGGGCTTGTGGCCCAGCTCAGTGCCTTCGCCTGACGGGTCCGCGATCTACACCACAACCATTGGTGAAAATAAAACCGTTGCTCTCACTGATGGCTCAAAGCTTCTATTAAACACAGCCAGCCAGGTTGAAGTCCAATTTTCCCAAAACCGGCGGACTTTAAAGTTGTTGAAGGGCGAAGTTCATGTTGATGTTGCCCATAATGCGGCACGTCCCTTTGAGGTCCACGCAGGCACCAATATCGTGCGTGCAGTAGGCACGGCCTTTACTGTTGAATTGAAAGCGGAAACTGTTGAGGTTACCGTGACTGAAGGCCGGGTTGAACTCGCAACCGTCGCAGCTGCGGATGGGGACATCTCTATCCCTCATGAGACATCATTGGCGCTGGTAAACTCCGGGCAAAGTGCGCAGTTTTCTGACTATGTACAGTCCATTGTGACCATTGAACCAGAGGAAATAAATCGCCGCCTTGCTTGGCATGAAGGCGCCCTTATTTTCAAAGGGGATACGCTTGAACATGTCATTAGCGAGGTTAGCCGTTACACCAAAACCCAAATCATTATTTCAGACCCGGCAATCCGTAGTCTGAAAATAGGGGGTTATTTCAAAACCGGTGAAACAGAAGCAATGCTGCACGCGCTTGAAACCAGTTTTGGCCTTTCTGTACAGCGGGTGGGGGAAGATCTGGTATATTTATCACAGTCATCACCTGACTAAGCCTGTAAGGCAATCCATTCTTTCGGACCCTTCAATCATAGTTTAGCGTGCAAAGCCCATTGCAACCGTTAGTGGACATTTGAGGCGACTATAACCAAGCAAATGATCACAGCCCGCCAACATATTTTTTGTAATGAGACGCCGCCTTGCGCTGGTCTGATTTCTAGCCGTATGGTTGCAGTATTGTTCGCTCTCCTTTTGAGCCTTTTACTTTACCAGCCCAGTGCAGCTGCCCCGCCCCCTGTTTTTGATCTTGAGATTGAAACCGGTTCAGCAAGCGAGACACTGACGGCGCTGGCAGAGCAAACCAAAACCCAGCTCATTTTTCCCTTCGATCAATTAAGGGGCGTGCACACAAATGCGATAAAAGGCCGCTTTAGTTTTCGCCGGGCGCTTATCACAATGCTGCGCGGAACAAAGCTGCGCGCTTCATACGACGACGGGGATATAGTGATTGTCTATCTTGCTGATGATCCGCACAATGAGCATGCCCTCAATATACCAAGTGCAAAAAGGGTGCAGCGCCCAGGTCCCCGACTAAAAAATACAGCACGACAAAAGGTTGGTCAGCTTTCAGCCACAAGTACCGCAACACCAATTGAAGAAATATCTGTGACCGCGCGCAAAAGAGCAGAATCTATTCGCGATGTCCCCTTTTCAATTGCCGCACAAAGCGAAGCCACCATATTCCTTTCAGGCGCGCAGAATTTCACAGATTTTGCGCGCAGTATCAGTGGGTTTACCCACACAGATTTGGGTCCCGGGCAAAGCCAGATCGCAATTCGCGGCATTTCGTCAGGCCAGGTTGTTCGTGACCAGCCCGGCATCAAAGAACAAGTTGGTGTTTATTTCGACGAAACGGCCATTTCAATGGCACTTTTTACGCCAGACCTGGACTTTTTCGATTTAAACCGGATTGAAGTCCTGCGAGGTCCGCAAGGCACACTTTTTGGCTCAGGGTCGCTTGCAGGCACAGTGCGGTATATTTCAAACTCGCCCAATGTGGAAAAACGAGAGCTTATTACCGAGGCAACCATAAAAGCCACCAAAGGCGGCGATGTCGGAAACAGTTTTAAGGCTGCGGTCAATATACCGTTCAACAAAAGCAAAATGGCCGTGCGTGCTGTGGGGTATTTCAATGAACTAAACGGCTATATTGATGCTGTTGGCCCCGGTGGTACACGTACGAAAAACGTGAATGATGGCACCAAATACGGCGGTCGTTTAACCGTCACTATGGCACCTTCAGAGACACTGAGCATAACACCTCGCGTTGTATTTCAAAACCTGGAGACAAACGGTTTTCCGCGCGTTGATCTATTTAATGTGCTTGCCAACCCATATACCCAGAGCAGGCCCGCGATAACGCTTGCGGACAATGAACAATATATCCAACTGGAAGAGAGCCTGGATGATAACTTTCTGCTACTGGATACAGTCATTAATGCCAATACCCGGACCCTATCCCTAACGTCTGTTAGCTCGCTTATTGAGCGAGACATCAATGTCATTCGCGATGCGGGCCAGCTTTCCACCAGCACTTTGGCACAACCTTCCGCATTTAACCTTTCAGGACCTATTTTGGACCAAGACGCCCCTTTGGTTGATGTGACAAATCTTTCGCTTTTCAGTCAGGAATTTCGGGTCGCATCCCATAACCAAGGCCCATTTGACTACGTAATAGGGGCTTTCTATACACAGTCTAACAGGCAGTATGGCCAAACGCTCATGGTATCGAACTTTGAAGCGCTTACGGGTCTCTCAACGAGCGAAGACCCGGCGCTTACAGACACCCTCTTCTATTCCAAGTTTAAGTTTGACTTTAAACAGTGGGCCTTTTTCGGTGAAGCCACTTATGCACTGACCGACAAGATCAAAATTACTGCCGGGCTACGCTGGTTTGAGTTTACGGAGAAACGCACACTGCGGCTGGACGGTTTGTTTGCAGCCGTGACACGGCAGGACGATGAACCTGCAAAAACCGTCAGCAACGGCCTGACTCCGCGCTTCATCCTGTCTTATGATGCTTCAGGCGGGTTTAAAGTCCATGCTCAGGCTGCAAAGGGGTTTCGGCTTGGCGGTATCAATGACCCGCTTAACGTGCCTCTCTGCACACCGGAAGATTTAGAGACGTTCGGAGACCGCCCTTTTTTCGCAAATGAAGAACTCTGGAACTATGAAGTTGGCCTGAAATCAACGCTGGCTGGGGGACGCATCACCTTTGATGCTGCTGTATTTTATGCTGACATTAGAAACCTGCAAGCAAATGTAGACGCAGGCAGTTGTTCTTCGCGCATCGTTTTTAACGTCCCCCGGGCGCGCAGCCTGGGCATCGAGGCAGACGTTTTTCTGCGGCCTCACCCCGACCTGGATATTTCTTTTTCTGCAACCATGCAAAGTGCCGAGATACGCTCTGCGCTGTTTTCTGGAACACAGAGCAACATGAATGTGCTCACGGGGATTAACGCAGGCAACCGGTTGCCTACATCACCCGTTTTTCAAGCCACATCCCAGGTTAGTTATCACTGGTCATACAACAATGAATGGAGCGGATTTGCAGCCCTCAGCCTGCATTATGTTGGCTCTTCCTTTACCCAGATCGGCGATCAGGCCCCAGGATTTGGCACTGTAGACCTGACCGTGACCCAGCTCGGAGATCCCACGGTCTCCAGCTTCCAGTTTAACCCGGAAATACCTGGCTATCAAACCGGAAGCATCCGCTTTGGCGCCCGGCGCGGGGCATTGGAAATCTCAGTATATATTAACAATTTCTGGAACGAAATCATCCGCACTTCACTTGACCGAGAACGCGGTGGGCTTGCCCGAGTGGGCCATTTACAGGGTCAACCCCGCACCATCGGCATCACCCTGCGCGGTCACTTTTAGCGCCGTGACGTTGCGCTCGAATTAGAAATCGAAGTATGATACGAAAATATGATACGCTAGATAATCACTATTGATATCCTGGCCAGGTGGGGACGGAAATGGCGAAAAGCCAAGAGTATTGCAGCGAAAGCATTAGCCAAAACAACCATCAAGACATACTATCTGCACAGCATTCCGCCCAGCTTTGTCAAGCTTGTGGGATTTGCTGTAATGGGACACTTTTTTCTTATGTTGATATTACTCAAAAAGAGGCTCAAACTCTAAAGAGTACCCCGTTAAAAATCTATCCAAATAAGAAAGGTAAGCCGAGCTTCGGCCAGTCATGCCGTGCTCTTTCCGGCACATCTTGCTCTATATATGATAAACGTCCTTATGTATGTCGCACCTATTTGTGTGCCCTAACCAGAAATGTGCTCAACGGTCGAACTGATCTTAAAAGTGCTCTTGATATCGTATCAGATATGAAGACCAAAAGTGCCTGGCTTCTTAAAAATTTGCCAACTGACATGCTCAGGAAACAAACAGACCTTCCGGGCAAAAAACAATATTCAGTCGAGAGTGTTCTCGCCCTTTGGCAGATCAATAAAAATGAAAAACAAAAGAGCGATAGCCCTGAAATGTCAGAACCACCAAAGGCATTATGGTCTTTCTTAAATAAGCTTCACCGCAGCTTTGCTGAGAAACAAGGAAAAGCAGAATTAACCGCAAAGGATAAGGAATATATCGCCAGCGCTTTTGCCTTTGCCAAACTATGCGACCGGCTATTTGAAAGAACAGCGCTTTTAAGAAAGTATGCAGAGCTTATTCAGCGATTCTAGCAACGACCTCCAGTAAAAAGTATCAATCTGGGGCCAGCATAAAGATATATGGCGCTATCTAACGAGATCATGCTCATAGAACCTTTGGAGAGAAGGGGGGTTCTCCTACCGACAAACACACTCAAAGGCCATTTACAGGATAAAGCGAACTATGTGGAGGGGTAATGGTGCCCGAGGGTAGATTTGAACTACCGACACGCGGATTTTCAATCCGCTGCTCTACCCCTGAGCTACTCGGGCACATCATCAACTGAAGGCGGGTTAGCCTTCGATGCGAAGGGGCTTGTAGCCAATATTCGCCACCCTGTCCAGCACCGATTACACTTTTTTAGAGCGTGTATTTGCTTTTCCCCACCGCAAGTACCGAAGGTATTCATGTCTCCGATCCCGGACAGGAATTTAGTCAGAAACCTTGCTTGGTAAATCACTTAAAATTTCACTGTCGCCTTGCAGCCGATATTCTTCATTGAACCATTTTCCCAGGTCAAGGTCAGCGCAGCGTTTGCTGCAAAAGGGCCGGTATTTTTGCTGGGTTTCTTTATTGCATTGTGGACAGTTTTTTCCGTTTATCATCTTACCCTCTCGGTCCCCCATCAGTGCGGATATAGGTATTTGGTGTGGTCGCATTTTCAAGCACAGTTTGGCGTCCGGTTTTGGCTTCCAGTTCCGCAATCAGTGCCGCGTGGCCCTTGATCCAACCAATCATGCTTTTTGGGCCAGCGAGTACCAGAACCCCAACATCCGTGCTGTTGCCAATGCGGCACGCACAGCGCAGCAGGTCAAAAGCAGCTGCCACAGTCCGGGCCACAGGAGCCGGGCGACGCTCCATTCGATCCCTTAGAGACAGGCCTGTGCGTTTTCGGGTAAACTCAACAAGACCAAACGACGATATGCCCGTATGTTGCACGGGGATACGGTCCCCTCTAAAGGTTTTCTCAATCAGCTGCATCAGCTCGCGGCTGCTACCCTTGGCCGACATATCAATATAATCCACGACAATCAGCCCACCAATGTCCTGAAATCGCAGATGGTGCGCCAGCGCAAGTGTGGCTTCCATATTAACAACAAGCTTGGCTTCGCCCGCGCTCATGCCTTTAAGCGCGCCGCCCATGTTTACATCCACGGCAGTTAAAGCCGGTGTCGGCATGATAGAAATCCAGCCACCAGAGGGTAGATTGATCCGATCCGACAAGGCTTCTTCGACCGCTTCTTCTACACCGTAAGCCTCAAAGGCATTATCTTTGCTTTTGTAGGGTTGCAGGCGCGCATGGACATCGGGCCAGAAACGGGCGGCAGTAGCTTTAATGGCAGCAAAACTGCTGCCGCCTTCAACCAGCACCGTGCTGTTCCCGTCGCCAAGCGCCAACAGGGCCTTTTCTTCCGGGGTCCAGGCATGCACAAGGCCAGGCCCCTCAATTGGGGTGCTCAGGGCAGTGATAAGCTGTTTGGCCTCCGCCAAAACAGCATCTGTCGGCACATCACCTGCGCGCGACCGCACAATCAAAGCCACATCTTTCACCAACGGTGCCAATAACACCTTAAGCTCATTTGTGCGCTTTGCACTCAGGTCCTTGGAAAGATTAAGGCGTGCCGGGGCGGCTTCAGCGACTATGTAGCGCCCCATCAGGCGCGCACGCGGTGTCACGGGCAGGCTTTTATTCTCAAGCACGCTGGGTTCAGCCACCACCTGTACTCTGAGCATCTGGCCTTCACGGACACATTCGCTGATGCTATGCGCGCCCCCTTTTTTCAAAAGGCGTGCCCGACGAAAATTCAATGTTGCAGCGCGGTCCTCACCAATATCGAGAAACGCCATATCAAGAGCACTGTCCACTGCTGTTACACGGGCATCAAAAACCGCGTCAAGCGGGCTAAAATGTACGTCGTCATGAAAACGAATATCCGTAGGAATTTCGTCAGCGCCGATATCGGCACTGCGCCACTGACCAATGCCGGGTTCTATGATCGTAAGCGGGAAATCCACTAGGCTACCCCAGAGGGTAAATGAGCTTCCACCCAGGCGCCGACCTCAAAAAGCGGCAGACCCACGACATTACTGTATGACCCTGAAATAAAGCGGATAAAAGTGGCTCCCAAGCCCTGAATTGCGTAGCCTCCGGCTTTGCCGTTCCACTCACCGCACGTGATATAACGCTCCACATCGGCAGAGGATAGACGCTTGAAGGCAACGGTGGTGCTTACAGATTTAGTGTGCTGGGTTCCATCAGGTAAAATCAGCGAAATACCGGAAATAACCCGGTGCCGCCGCCCTGATAACAGCCCGAGACAAGCCCGTGCTGTTGCTTCGTCCTCTGCTTTTGGCAAAATACGCTTTCCGCAAGCGACAACTGTGTCTGCTGCCAGCACCAGATCACCCGTATGTGCACTGGCAACTTTGGCAGCTTTTTCCCGGGCGAGACGTTCCGCATGCTGTTTTGGCACTTCGCGCTCAAAAGGGTTTTCGTCTATGTCTGCGGGAATGATGGCCGAAGGTGTCAGCCCGATCTGTGCCAGGAGCTCAAGCCGTCTGGGCGAGCCCGACGCAAGGATAAATCTTGTGGGAGATGCCGTCATTGATGCATTGGTGGGCATGGGGCCACCGGCTGCTTATTTAAAGCGATAAGTAATACGGCCCTTGCTGAGGTCGTATGGCGTAAGTTCACACAAAACTTCGTCTCCGGCCAGCACACGGATGCGGTTCTTGCGCATCTTTCCAGCGGTATGACCGAGGATCTCATGGTCATTTTCCAGTTTCACACGGAACATGGCGTTTGGCAGCAGTTCTGTAACTGTGCCGCGCATTTCCAATACTTCTTCTTTAGCCATTATGGCTCCTTGTTGAGGCGTCTATGTTAGTGATTTCCTGAATATTCGGGCACATACATGCCGTCCCTGTCGTCCAAATGCAACTTTTTTGGCGGATTTGATGATAAAAGGTGAGGAAGTTTCTGAAATAGTGTGGCTGGAATACGATCAATCCATTGATTCAGCAGCCTAAAGCCAGTCTGTCTGCGATGCGCACTTCAAGGTGGTCGCGCACTAAGCGGTAGCTGTCCATCACCTGATTGCGGTTCCCTTCGGAGTCGGACGGGTCTGGCGTTGCCCAATATTCCAGCATGACATCGGGGGTTTTGCTGGCAACATGGTCCCGGCTTTCCTCCGTGAGGGCTATCACCAAATCAAAAAGCTGAATGTCTATGTCTGTCAGTGTCTGCGCTTTATGGTTTGATATATCCATATCTTCTTCGGCCATGGCAGCCACGGAAAAAGGGTCAAGCACCCCAGCGATCAAACCGGCAGATTCGACAAAAATACGGCGCTTGCAATATCGCTCGGCCAATACTTTGGCCATGGGGCTACGTACGGCATTCTGATTACACAAAAACAGCACACTTTTGGGTGGCTGTGCTTTTTGCTCTCTTGAGGATGTTTGTAGTGGCTGCGCCATTAGCGTGGCCCCCTGCCGTCTTTGAGGTGTAAAACACAGACAAGGGTAAAAAGCCGCCGCGCTGTCTGGCTATCAATTTTGATTTTGCCGTCAAGACGCTCAACAAGCAGCTCACTGCCTTGATTATGCAGGCCGCGTCGTCCCATATCAATGGCTTCAATCTGGGAAGGGCTGGCGGTCTTGATCGCCTCATAATAGCTGTCACAAATGGCAAAATAATCTTTGATGATGCGCCTGAAAGGTGTCACAGCCAGCCGGAAGCTCATGAGCAACTGGTCATCTGTGTCTTTGACCTCAAACATCAGACGGCCTTCAAGTGTACCAAGGTGCAATTTATATGGTCCGGGATAGTCAGTATTTGATGATTTCAAAAGATCAAAACTGTTTTCCTCTAACAGGTCAAAAACAGCGATTCGACGTTCATGCTCAACATCCGCATTCCAGCGCACAATAGTACTTTCGTCCAGCGTGACATCTATGAGCTTTTTGGTCATATGCCTATTTTTGCCCGTCGGCCAGGCGAATGGCAATAGAAAGCGCGTGCGCGCCGAGGCCCTCTTTCTCTGCCAACTGAATAGCAGCGGGGCCAATGGCATGCAGGCTCGTGGCCGTGCAACCAACAAAAGTGGTACGCTTCATGAAATCATAGACGCCGAGGCCACCAGAGAAGCGTGCGGTGCGGTCTGTCGGTAGAACATGATTAGGGCCCGCAACATAATCGCCAATGGCCTCGGGCGTATGACGACCAAGGAAAATGGCTCCGGCATTGCGTACTTTATGCTGCATGTCTGACGGATTATCTACCGCAAGCTCAAGGTGTTCCGGCGCTATCCGGTCGATCAGCGGTATGGCCGCAGCAAAATTATCTACAAGGATTACAGCCCCGAATTTTGTCCAGCTTTCAAGCGCAATTTCCTTGCGTTCGAGCCCTGCCAGATGGTCTTCCACAGCCTGAATGACCATTTCAGCATAAGCAGTATCATCTGTGATTAAAATGCTCTGCGCCAGCGTATCATGCTCGGCCTGCGACAAAAGATCGGCCGCAATCCAGCGCGGGTCGTTTTTATTGTCCGCCACAACCAGTATTTCGCTGGGACCTGCGATGCTGTCGATGCCCACTTTGCCAAAAACCTGGCGTTTGGCCTCAGCGACAAAGGCGTTACCCGGGCCAACTATTTTATCCACCGGCGCAATCGTCTTCGTACCGTAAGCCAGTGCCGCCACAGCCTGCGCACCGCCTATACGGTATATCTCAGATACACCAGCCAGTTTTGCGGCTGCCAATACCAGAGGATTGAGATTGCCGTCTGGTGTGGGCACCGTCATCACCAATCGGTCCACACCGGCAACTGCCGCCGGAATTGCATTCATCAAGACAGAAGACGGATAACTTGCAGTACCGCCCGGCACATATAAACCCGCCGCCTTCACGGCTTTCCAATGTTGACCAAGGCGCACACCAACATCGTCCACATAGTCGATATCCTGCGGCAACTGCCTCTCGTGAAAGGCCCGAATGCGGCTAGCCGCAACTTCCAGGGCCTTCATCGTTTCATGGTCAACCTGATTGCAGGCCTCCTCAATTTCATCCGCTGATATGCACAGCCCTTTTGCGGCAACATCAAAACGGTCGAACTTTGTGGTGAGTTCAAGAACAGCCGTGTCGCCGCGCGCCAAAACATCAGCAAGTATAGAACGTACAGTATCGCTTACATCCCTGGATGTTGAACGCGGAGTATTGAGAAGCGTTTGAAAGTCAGCTTCAAAGCCTGCGTTTGAGCTGTTAAGCCGCTGTACCATTACCGATCGCCTCTCTAAAACGCTCAATCCAGTAGCTGACTTCCTGCGGGCGTGTCTTGAATGCTGGCCGGTTCACAACAAGGCGCGACGTTATATTGGTCAGGACTTCAACTTCCTTAAGGTGGTTGGCTTTTAACGTGCCACCGGTTGAAACCAGATCAACAATGCGCCGTGAAAGCCCGAGCTTAGGTGCTAGCTCCATAGCACCGTTCAACTTGATGCATTCAGCCTGCACACCGCGTTCCGCGTAATATTCGCGTGTCAGGTTGGGGTATTTGGTGGCTACCCGTATGTGCGACCATTCGCGGGGGTCTGTGCTGGCTTCGCCTTCTGGCATCGCCAGGGAAAGCCGGCAATGGCCAATGTTCAGATCAAGCGGTGAATAAAGGTCACTATAACCAAATTCCTGCAAAACATCATTGCCCACAACGCCCAAATGGGCAGCACCAAAGGCCACAAACGTTGCCGCATCAAAAGCGCGCACACGGATAATGCTCAGGTTTTTTATGTTGGTATCAAATTCCAGCTTGCGGGATTTTGGGTCATCAAAATCGGCTTCTGGCTGGATGCCAGCCTTAATTACAAGCGGCATGACCTCTTTAAGGATACGGCCTTTGGGCAAGGCAAGGACTAGTTTTTCACTCAGTTCCATGGGGAAAGTTCCAGTAGTTTCGCGTAAAATATTTCTAAATTCAATCGTGCCTGGGGCGGTTAATAGCCTGCCAGCTTTCACTGACATCGGTGACAACAGCGTCAACAGCATCTGCCTCTGTCATGATCGAAGCACCGCCTGCGAATTTCAGCAGAAATTGGCACCCGGCACCATGTTCCACAGTCTCAATGTCCAAAAGCTCCAGGACCTGGTCGCTATCATGCAAATCAAAACCTGTTATCCTGGCTTCGCCAATGCCCGAGAAATGAACGGCTGTGCGCACACGCTCCCCTTTGGGGCGACGGAATATACGTTTCTTTTCCCAGTGAAAACGGTTGCCTATAAAGGCAAAGCGGCGTTCGGATTGCTGCCAGACAATGTCGCCGACACGAACCGTCATGTTTTGCAACAATGAGGAAACGACGATCATGTCCTCTGGGCTCTGGGCGATTAATTTTAAAGGCTTACTCATAAAGCTTGGGTCCGCTAACTAAAACATCCGGATACTCCCAACGCAACATACGCAGCAGGCACCGAATCGTTAATTCAACGGCAATGTAAGCTTATGAAGGCACACGTTCAACAGCCGCGCCCACTTGACGCAATTTTTCTTCAAGACGCTCATAACCCCGATCAAGGTGGTAAAGACGGTTGACTGTCGTCTGACCGCTGGCCACAAGCCCCGCAAGGGCGAGGCCCATACTGGCACGCAGGTCTGTCGCCATAACCTCGGCACCCACCAATTGACCAACGCCGCGCACCGTTGCGCTGGCCCCAGTTACGGTGATGTCAGCGCCCATCCGGCTAAGTTCTGGCACATGCATGAAACGGTTTTCAAAAATGGCCTCTGTAATAACGCTTGCCCCGTCAGCAGTGGCCGCGAGCGCCATAAACTGTGCCTGCATATCTGTGGCAAATCCCGGGAAAGGCTGCGTGACAAGGTTAAAGCCACGAACATGCCCGTTTGAGCGGACACGAATACCCTTCTCTTCAATTTCAACGATACCGCCCGCTTCTCCAAGGGTATCAAGCGTTGCCTGCATATGATCGGCACGGGCGCCTTCCAGCAAAATATCACCGCGTGTCATCAGCGCGGCCACAGCATAAGACCCGGCTTCGATACGGTCGGGCATAACCTGGTGAACAGTGCCGTGCAGTTTTTCAACACCCTCAATTGTGATTGTTTCCTGTCCGGCCCCGGTGATTTTTGCACCCATTGAATTCAGACAGGCCGCCAGATCAGCGATTTCCGGCTCACGGGCTGCATTTTCAATGGTTGTTTTTCCCCTGGCCAGCGCCGCTGCCATCAGGATATTCTCCGTTGCACCCACTGAGACAAACGGGAAGCGCACCGTGCCCCCTGCCAGCCCGTTTGGCGCACTGGCTCTTACGTAACCATGTTCCAGTTCAATTGTGGCACCAATGGCTTCCAGCGCCTTCAGGTGCAAGTCGATAGGTCTGTTACCGATGGCGCAGCCACCGGGCAGGGATACGGTTGCCTCCCCCGCGCGGGCCACAAGGGCACCCAATACCAATATAGAAGCGCGCATCTTGCGAACCATATCGTAAGGTGCCACCGTATCGTGGATGTTGCTGCCATCAAATGTGAGGCTACGTCCACCCCCATTGCCGCCGCGCCCACCGGCGATTGTAACAGTTATGCCGACATGATTTAACAGGTCGGAAAGCGTTGTAATATCTGCGAGCCGAGGCAGGTTATTCAGGGTAACAGCGTCTTCGGTTAAAAGGCAGGTACACATCAAGGGCAGTGCCGCATTTTTTGCGCCGCTGATCGGGATTGTTCCCGACAACCTGTTGCCGCCAGTGATGATCAGTTTTTCCATGCCGTTTCAGCCTTTCTGCTATCCCCAATGGCGTGGCTGTGCTTGTACAGCCTGTGTTTGGGGAGCGAACGTGCCCTGCAATAACGGCATGACAGTGGCAAAGTAAAGCCAAACATGTGACCCCGGCAACAATCGGGATGATTTCACAGGGAAGCCATACGCTTTCCTGTGAAATTATACTTTGGGCAAGGTTACACCGCGTTGGCCCTGGTATTTCCCGGCTCTGTCGCTGTAGGTGGTTTCGCAGGGTTCGTTGCCTTGCAGGAACAGGAACTGGCATGCGCCTTCATTGGCATAGATTTTGGCAGGCAGCGGTGTGGTGTTTGAGAATTCCAAGGTTACGTGGCCTTCCCACCCGGGCTCCAGCGGTGTCACATTCACAATGATGCCGCAGCGGGCATAGGTGGACTTGCCCAGACAAATCACCAACACATCGCGGGGCACCCGGAAATATTCAACCGTACGCGCCAATACAAAACTGTTTGGCGGGATTACGCATACATCCGTATCGCGGTCGACAAAGCTTTTTGGGGAAAAGTTTTTTGGGTCAACAATGGCGCTGTCAACATTGGTAAAAATCTTGAATTCGGGTGCAACACGTGCGTCATACCCATATGATGACAAACCGTAGGAGATATTGTCACCGCGCACCTGACCATCAACAAAAGGTTCGATCATATTGTGGTTCTGGCTCATGTCTCTGATCCATTTATCGGACATTATGGCCATGGTTGCTCTCCCCGGAATATCAAAATTCGTATGGCTGAAACAATGGCCAGTGGTTGCTGGCTATATTTCAGACTGGAGCATATGTAGGAGATTAAACAGGTACACACAAGCGCGAATTTTTGAGGCACATAGCCGGATTGCAGCAGCGAATTGCTGACCCAATGGTCAGGATCAGGCGCGCTTATTCACTTGCTTCAGGCTTGGGGATTTTTCGCTCGCGGGCTTGTTCTTTACGCCGCCTGAGGTTAGCACGAAGGGCTTCCGATAATCTGGCTTGTTTAACGTCAGACTTAAGCTTTGGCGAAACTGTACCGGTCGCTTCTTTTTGGTGTGGTTTATCTGTCATGCGTCGCAGCATTAGCGGATCACGCTAAAATATCAAGCAGAATTGCCCCACCAGGCAGTAGCCCAGCCGATGGATGGCAGCTCCGCACTCGGATAGAAATTTCGATAGTTTTTCTTGCATCAACCGCACCCCTGTGGCAAGACGCGCGGCGAGCAGGAATTAAATCCCCTGCCCCACGCCTTCGGGCCGCTGTAGCTCAGTGGTAGAGCGCACCATTGGTAATGGTGAGGCCGGGAGTTCAATTCTCCCCAGCGGCACCATTTCACAACTTGAGGCGCAAAATCCCCCTAACATACTGAATGGTATGGAAAAGATAGAGTTCAAACGCCTTTCTTTCCGTGAGTAGGTTAAGGGCTCTGAAAACGCCATTTTTAGCACCAGTCTTTTAAACGTGAATCTGCCCGAAGACCATATTCTATACGGGTTTGCAAGGAACTGGAGCGAGAGTTCAAACATTTCATCAAAGCTATGTACAGACTTGCTTGTGTTTGAGGCTTTTTCCGCCAAAATCAACTTCTTGCGTTCCAGATCATCAATGCGTTTTTCGTAAGCGCCGATCACTCGTGAATTGGTAGCATCTAGTGTTCTTTCTATAAGTTGCTCGATTTGCTTTTCGGTCTTTTTGACATCGTCCTTGAAGGTTTTTGCATTTGAGAACACCTGATCCTGCATTAGGTTCCAACCGTCTCGGAACATGGTAACGGCAACATTAAACACAGATTTGTCCGGCTGCATGGTCTCTAGGAGGTCTTCAAATGCGGATTCCAACACGCCCTTTGGGATAGTCTTGTTTTTTTCTGAACATTCCTTGGTGCGGCAGAAATAATAAGGGTATTTCTTGTACTTTCCCTTACACCAGCCTGCAGTAAGAGGTGTGTTGCACTCTGAACAGGCTACTGCGCCGCGAAGGGGGAAGTCGTGGTGGATGTCTTTGCGAGCCGGAGCATAAACACCGCCTTCAAGGCGTTTTTGGATGACTTCAAAGGTCGCTTTGCTAATCAAGCCTTCATGCTTTCCATCACGAATTGGGATGCCCCATTTGGGCGCGCTAACATATCCTGCATACATAGGACGCTTGAGCATTCTGAAGACTTTTTCCTGCCGTATTGTGCCATCTGCAACATCTTTGGGAAACTCAGGCTGTAACTCTAAAAAGCGTTTCACTTCAACTTGTGTACTGAAACGTCCCGAAGCGTATCCCTCAAGAGCTTCCTGCACGATTGAAGCAAGTGGTTCATCCCTGATGGCAACCTTGTTGTTACCAGTTTGGGCTTTCACATATTTGTAGCCGACAGGAAGCTGGTTGAAGACAGCGTATCCCTGTTCCAGACGGGCAATACTTTTCTGCCTGTTTTGTCGAGCGTTTTGCTGACGGTCCAGTTCACCAACAGCTGCATTGATAGTTTCAGTGAATTTACCTTCCGGGGAGTCGTCAAAATTGAAGTTAAGGCATTCCCGTCTGGCCCCGCGTTCCATCATCAGGCGACGTAGCCTTAGGTGAAACTCTGTATCTCTCGCATAGCGCTTGAGGTCATCGGATACGACAACAAATCTTCTGTTCGGGTATGTGTCCATGAACCGTAGCAATTCGACCATACCGCGTCGGTTCATAAAGTCACCACCACCTGTTACATCATCATAGAATGTGGCGACTACCCTATAACTCTTGGATTCTGTGTATTGATTGCAGCGATACTCTTGACTTCCAAGGCCTGTTTGTCCGGAACTGGAAACACGGCAGTAGATAATCGCCAGAATGACATCTGGTCCTAAGTCTTTCCAATCCTCAATGGGGACCAGTTTGGGGCGTAAGTTTCCTGCCATTATTCTGCAACTCTTTCCGCTTCTTGTTTGGCTTCTTCCAGTTCAATGAGTGCTTTTGAAATAGTTTCAATAAATATTTCTTCCGGCGTTTTGTGTTCAAATGAATTCATGTTGTGATTCCTTGCTGCCGTTATCCTGCGGCTTTTTTGTATTGATTGGTTAGATTTGTATCCTTTGATTGTACCATACTATCTGCTGAAAAATCGCTGTCAGATTTGGTATCAGAAAGTTCCCCACAAGTGTTTTCCTGCACCTGTTGGATAGGGTGAACGCCCCAGCCTAATTCCACAAAACCAATAACGATGTTCCACAAAGCTTGCAGGAATTCTCGCTTTTGGTCCTCAGTTAAATCTGGCTTATCCAGCATTTTTTCATAGCGTTCATAGTCCATCTGAATGATTGGGCGCGTCTGAGTGGAATGCTCCAAAGCGGTATAGAGAAGATTAGTTTTTATAGAACTTTCTGTATCTTCCGGCTTGCCATCTTTGTCGACCTTTCCGCTGTCTGTTTTTGTCATGTCCATTTTCCTGTGGCTGTCGTTATACCTTTTCTCCTCTCTTTCTTGATTGAGAACATTTGCCGAACATAAATCACAGTTGTTGGTTGGAGTTCAAGAAAGAGAGGAAAATTCACGCTCACGTATGCGCTTACCGACTGCGGCTTCGGCTCCTGTTGTTGCCCTCTTGCCGCTGTTCCCGGAATGCTTCTTTGCGCAGGCCCTTCACCTGATTGTGGGCTTGGCGTGCAAGCTCCGAGATGCCAAGCAGGTCCTTCTCACCGAAGCTGCGGCTGTCTTTGAGGTTGCCGTCCTTGTCCTCATAGGTTTTGGCAAAGTCGGTGGTGAAGAAGTCACGGTCCTTGCCTTGCTGTCTCCAGACGGTGGCTTTCAGGTTGCCATCGCGGAGAGTGGTCTCGGGTCTGTTTGTGTTGTCACTCATGGTCTTGCTCCTATTTGTTGCGAGTTCTGTTTCGGGTGGGGGTGGTTGCCTTCTGCGCCGTCATAAAAGCGGCTTTGCGGTCCTGTTTGGTTTTGGGGGCTGCGGCTTTTTGTTCTTTTTGCCACTGCTGATTAAACGCTGCCCGGTCCGGCCCGTTCGCTATGTGGGGCGCGGGCCGAAGCACTGGCTTGGGCTGTTGGCGTTTGATCATGAAGCTTTCCCGGCGTTTCTCGCGGTCGGGATTGCTGGCCTTGTTAAAGGAAGCTCTGCTTTTGGCGGCAGCATCGGTCATTCGGTCCTGAGCAGGCTTTACTTGTTTGGAGACAGAACCTGTGCGGGGTATCTTACTCATGGCCTGTAACCTTCAATGTAGGACCACATTCCGTCTGACGCATACTGGGGCAGATGCGCATACTGTTGCGGCACTGGTTCGATGATGACCTTGCGCCAACGATGGCCAATGCGGGCCTTCACGCGCACCTTATCAGGGCCTGAATGATAGGGGTTTGGGTGGAAGTGTCCGGTTAACCACTGCTGCTCATAGTAGGGCTTGCGATCCGCATAGAGTGCTCCGCCCAAACCATCCATAAAGACATAGGACTTATTGTCCGGCGTTTTCATTATTTCATCAGGTGTTCTTAGCAAACGGGCTTGTTTGCTTTGGTTCTGCATCGCCTCTCGATGATGGGAAAGCATGATACCTGCCTCCATTGGGCTTTGACCGTTCATAACGGCTTGAATGGCTTGCTTGCGGGCCAAGTCTTCGCGGGACTGTGCCAGCAAGTCATCATATTCTTGAGTGGCCGTACCGAGGGAGCTGCTGAGTACGTGAGCAGAGGAGTAATCCCTGATTGCAAAATAGATGCGCACAGCTGCCGATGAGGTGATGATTGTTTCCGCATTCGGTCCTATTTGATTCATTTGAGCCGAGCTTTGAATCACACCAACCGGGCGTATGCCTATGCCTGCACCGTAGGAATAGAGTTTTTCTACCAATGGGAATTTCCCGAGCTGGGGGCATTCATCAAGAATCCATGTTTGACGTGGTGCTGACGGAGCACGGGATTTATAAATCATGGCCCCTACAAACAGGGTCTTTATTACTGGTCCCCACGCATCAATGAATTCGGCAGGTGGCATCATATAAAAATTGTATGCTTGGCTGTCTTCGCAGAGCTGTGACAGGGAAAAATCATAGGGCGGAGAAACAGAAGCCATCAGGACCGGATCAGAAAGGGCTGAGAAGGACTTGAATATCTCACCCAGTATTCCTTTTATGCCAGAGCTACTCCCTTTCCTACTTACGGCGATCTCTTCTTCGATGCGTGCGGAGATTTCAAAGCCTGCTTCGTGCATTTCAAAAGCAAATTCGAGCCAGCGGTTTGAGTTGCCGGGGATCAGGTTGATGATCTCATAGAGGCGCGGCAGCGTGAGTGCACCGTCCAGTCTGACGATCGTCAGGATAACGGCTTCGAGGAATTCACGCCCGCGCCGCTCAAAATAATCCGCATTGGAAGAGCCTGTCAGGGCGATCAGGTTTTCACACAGAACTTTGATGTCTGAAACCAGTGATGGACTATCAATGTGAATATAGTCTACCGGGTTAATCCGGTGTTTCGGCATACCGTGCAGGCCAAGGGGATTCCAATAGATGCAGTGTTTGCCAAGGCGGGTTTGGTTCTGGCTGATAACAGCAAGTTCGCCCTTCATGTCGAGGATGCAGAGTGTGCCTGCGTATTGGCCGTCAAGGATGGTGTAAGACAAAAGATCGCGTAGCTTACCTCCCCTTGCCCCAGCCGTTAACAGCACACCACCCATACCATTCCAAAACACAGGCTTGCTGCCGACAAACCCGACAAAGAGGCTGTCGGGTGTTTTCTCATAGAAAGGTTTTAGGGCTGGGTCATCTGCTTCGACAAACGCGGCACTCCCAAAGCGATCCCTTTCATTGTTAAACTCGCGCACAATCTATCTCCAGAAGTAGAAAGACCGGGCCACGTATGGCCCGGTCAGATGATTAAAGGTTGGCAATGATCATAAAGATCACAAAGCCCCAGAAAGCGATTGCGCCGACTGTGCCCCAGTCGATCACCTTCTTGTATCTGTCGATACGCAGGCTGCCGTCAGGCTTGTATTTGGTAACCATATCTATTCACCTCCTTTCAGGTTTGGTTGAGTGGGTTAGAAGAATTTTGCCCAGAGTGCGAAGCCGCCAACGGTTATGAGCGTGGCAACAGTTGCCCGGGCAAAGGCGTAAATTGAGAGGCTTACGACCAGAAACCAGAAGATTTCGGTTAGGGTTTCCCAGCCGTAGCCATATTGTCGTTGAGCAAAGCCAACGACCCAGTTCACACTGAGGCTATACAGAGGGCCAGTTGCGAAAAAAGAGACCACTACGGCGGCTATCTCCGCTATCAGCCGAACGGACTTCTCATAGAGACTTTTGGCTGGACTGCCTGTTTGGTTTTTCATGGTTTACCTCGCTGTATGCTGGTGTTTCTATCGTCAAAAATATCACCAGTCACAGGAGGTCTTGGGGGGATAGGAACGAAATTTATCGTTCCTGAGAGGTAGTTAATCGGCGGTATTGTCGTTGGCTGCACGTACGCCCCACATCAAGGCTGCCTTGGGATTGCACGCGCGGAGGATGGTGGCTAGAACCCGGACCCGTTCCCGTGTCTCACGGCGGATACGGGGAACTGTAGTCTCGGGGCATGGCGTGTTGCACCAATCCCGAAACCAGTAGCGTATGTTGGGCACCTCAAATACTTCCATATCCAGAAAGACTTCCTGACCGGCTGCATCCAAAATACGCCCCGCATAATCCCTGTAAGCGTCGGCCAGATAATCGGCCCATTGGTCGCAAGTCACCCCAAGTGACAACACATAGCTGCGCAGGTCTCGCAAAAAGTCAGGGTTGTTTATATCCAGATCCGTAGCCATGAATGCTTGATGTTTCAAACAGTATCCATTGGTAAAGCAGTTCACACAGAAAACTGCTCTGTTGGTTATTGGTGGCGGAAATACTTTCTTTTTCGACATTGTGGACTCCTGAAAGTTCTCAAAATATATGGCAAAGTTCCAGTGTTCACCCCGGTCAAGGGATGCGGTTTCAGTTCAACTTTTGTCTCAGAGTGTCGAGCTAAATCGTTTTCATTAGCAGCGTCTCATTTTCCAAGGCCTGCTAGAACGTTGCGCTCTTTTTACGCTTTCAGGATTGCAGTTTTCTTTTCATAAATCTAATGTTTGTACTTCTTAGATACTTAGTTTCCCCGTTTAGGGTCGCACGTTAGTCGGGCGTATATTGGAAATGCTAAATGGTCCGCAACTATGAACAAAAAAGTATCTGGCGAGAAAATGCTAAATTAAGTGATAAGCAAATTGAGCAGATCATTATCAATCTGTTTTATGGCTGGCGCGTTACGCCACTTGCGGACCATATGAATGTCCCGGTAAAAACCGTTAGGGAAAATTATAGTCACTTTTTGGATAGACTTTTTTCATCCTTTGAAGTCCTCGACGCTTTTTGCTCGTCAATGGATGGGATTGCAGCAAAATTGCCATCCGACTTGCCATTTATGGCGCTTTGCGCACTCTTCAAAAATTTATCGGTCAAACTAGAAAAAAAGAACGATTGGAACGATGATTTCTGGTGTTTTTATGAATGTGGGACAGCTCTTAGACCGACGGAGGCTAAGCAGTCGCTTGATCTTAAGACAGATTTTTTGTGGCAAAGTAGAAGTAAGCGAATAGAGGAAAATAATCGGGTAGTTCTTAAGCCTTCCAAGAAATTAAAGCGTTTAAGTGAAGAAGCTCAGCAGGCTCTGCGCCGAAGGTCTTTGCACCAAGCGAATACGAATAGGAGATTGGAGCAGATGAAGAATCGGCTCAGAATGACGGGGTATTGTTCTGAATGTAAATCCGTGATCGCATCAGGTATCGAAGACAGGAGAATACTCTATCGGTTCTTCAATATGCTCTCACATTATCGTAGGCTGGCCGATAACACGCGTCGAAACAAAATTGTCAGAAGCGCGATGTTGAGCGTTGTGCTCAGGGAGTATCTTTTAATGCTTAGAACCGCGTTTGGCGAACCTTTAATAACCAATGAAGGAGGTTTGAAGTTTAATCACTCTCCGACAATTTTAGCTAGTAACAGGGCTGCGCTTGAAAGAGTTTTGGGCGAAATTGCATACCGGGTCCTGCATCAAAATCGAAATACGGCGGAAGATTTTCAGTTGTTGGGACGACGGCAACTCAGTGAAGTAAAATTAAGCTTTACCAACTACCATGATAGATTGACTGAAGCATCAAAGTGGACTCCCAATGACTGGGGGATGTGGGGTTAATAGTTGTCGTTTCATCTTTCTATGAACGTTCGAGGGTTTTTGGTCCCATAGTGTTTTTGTCTGCCTGAATTTTGAGTAATATCTGATCGATATCATCTTTTGTTCGGGTGATCGCTGTGTAAAGGGTGTTGCCGTTACCAATATGATCCAGCAGTTCAGAGCGTTTCAGATTCAAGATGGTGCAGGCATAGTCGAAGCGATCAATGGTGTCTGCATCCAAAAACGTTATCGAGGTGTCACGAAACGTCCCCTGCCTCATATAACCAGTGGGGCCATTTGGACGATTTGTTGTTCTCCATACCTTACTCAATACCATTGACAATAGTATCATTTGCGGGCTTGCACTTGCAAAGTTGGGCCATTATTTTATTTAATAACAATAGGTTATTTGGGGTTGCGGGGCTGTTAAAGTCCTACTTTCTCATCTGACCGCAACCTTTCGTAAAACCATGCTACGGGCACGCTAAGCGCTTCACTGGCAAGCCATAGCTTTGCCGCACTGATTTTGTTTCTCCCCTTCTCATATTTTTGGACCTGCTGGTAGGTGACATGCAGGGCTGTTGCCAAATTTTGCTGTGTGATACCCAGCTTTATTCGCCTGTCACGCAAGGCATGGCCGATTTGGATACTGATAACGTCGTCTATCTCGGCCATTTCATTTCCACATTCTGCCCGCGAGCAGGCGGTCTTCGCGAGCGGCCATATCCAGATATATCTCCGTTGTCTCCAATGACTCATGGCCGAGCCAGTTTTTAATCCGGGTCAATGGTATCTCACACATGGCGGCATGAACGCCGTAGGCGTGGCGAAGGCCCCGACCACATGCTTTAGCTCCTGTCAGTCCAGCAGCCTTCATCACATCACTGATGCGCTGCCATGCTGTTGTGCGGCTAAAAGGCCATAGACGGGTATTACGTTGGTCTGTTTGGCGTTCCCTGATGTGATGCAGCTTGTTCAGCCGTTTGACCAAGCTGGAAGGCAAAGGGATAGGTCGGAAGTGTCGTCCCTTCTTTTGACCTCGCTTCTTGAGACTTCGAATGATGACAAGTTGTTCATCAAGATCAATATGCAGGGGTGTTAGGGCCAAAGCTTCGCTGGGCCTGCATCCGGTCCAGAAAACCATCTCGCAGAATGTTTGATCTGTAGCCTTCTTTATGACGGAGAGGTTTTGAAGGAAAAGAGCACGCTCAGCGCTGTTCAGGTATTTGCGTTCGCCCTGATGGGTAAAGAGGGACATGCGCCCATATGAAGTGTGGCTTTTTGTCATCGCGTCAGTTCCTTCGCGTCAGCTTTTTTGAACAAAATAGGAGTTTTTGTTCCATTCTCTGACACCCTCAGGATTTGCGTCGTTTTTGCTGGAAGAGTTTCGTTCTTAATCGTGTTTTAACTCGTCCAGTCGTATTAAGTTAGCCGCATGAAACTGAGGTTTCAAACAGTTACTCCTAAACTGTTCAGCTTATCCACAAGCGATTTCATGTGGTTTAAAGGCAGCTATTGCTGGGGTGGTGTTATTGATCACGCAGCCTGTGCAGGCTGAGACCTTCAAAAGTTCAGAGTTCTTAAAATGGAAACGGGAGACACAGGCCTTCTACATCAGCACTGCAATAGGTATGGCAAGTCTCGTTGTCGGACAATCGGACAAAGCGAAGGCTACATGTATTGACGATTGGTATTATGAAGATGAGCCTGCCGCAGAAGAGTACATTTTCGGTATCATGCGGCAATATCCCGAAAACCACCCGAGAGGGATTATATACGCGGTGCTGAAAAAGAAATGTGGTCTCTAGAGAGAAGGAACACTGATGTCACTTGATGGCTGAGTATCTCGCTCGGTCGTTTCTTCTAGGTCAGTTCTAGGTTTCGCGGATACTGGATTCCTCGACGTGATGTCGTTTTCAATTTTTTCCAGTTCTTCTTGTGATGGTGGGGTATCTGGATCGGATATACGATCCCGCGCAGACCCAAGAACATCTGTTTGATAGGTGCGTAGATCATCAAGATAGACCTGCCAATCCGAAACAGCCTTTTTGTGGTTCAGATAATCGTCATACGATGGAGAGCCAGTTTTCCAAACGATAGCCTCTGCCTCTGGTTCTTGAAGCTGGTTACCATCTTCGGTAAACACATTTCCATTCTTGTCCTGATACACACGAGTGCCATCTGGCAAAGTGTTAGCGCGGTTTTGTAATCTCGACAAATCATCGCGAGTTTGAGACAGCTTTTCTTCGGCTTCATCAATAGCTGTCTGTGCTTCTTGCTCCGCACCCGCAAGCAAATCCATGACGCGTTTGTATGTGGAGGCATAAGTTTGATCCATCATGAGGATATCAAGCGCGGATAACTGAGTTTTTCTATCGGTGGACTTACCAGTGCGGCGGTCGCGTTCTTCCTTGTTCAGGAAGCGGGCGGTTTTGCCGTTATCACGGCCTGCGACTTCATCATAGAAGTCAGCAGCGTCTTCGCGCTTTTTTTCCAAAGCGCGGGCTTTGATGGAATGTTCAGAATTGTAGCTGTTGTCGTCGCTCATACTCCCCCAAATCGTTGCTACAATCATACCGACAAATGGTTAAAATCAGGCTAAAATAGACTACATGCAGATGTATGTAACGTGCTGGGGAGGCTGGGTTTAAAGCATCACACAAGGCCATGATCCGGTGAGTGTGGGTCAGTGCGGTGTCACCGTCAGCCCATGGCTGGTGAAGGATTTTAGATTTAAGGGCTTCCGCAAGATGTGTGTGGTACTACCACACCATCTTTTCGCTGCGCTGCATGCTTCGCATTTGCTTGGCAAGGGGAACCCGTTTCCGGTTCCCCGTTGCATCCCCTCCGCCTATGTTGCCAGTAATAGTTCTGCCATACCATCTAGACGAGTTTTGACATGCCGCCATTGGGGGTAATGGCGTTCCAACAACTCATAATATCGTCTTCCATGATTGCGTTCACGAATATGGCAGATTTCATGCGTGATCACATAGTCAATACAGTCGCTAGGTGCTTTGATCAGGTTAGGGTTGAGATGAATGAGGCGCTGGGGTGAGCAGCTACCCCATTGTTTGTTCATATTCACTAGTTTGAAGCCGGGTACATCATCAAGCCAATTTATTGTAGATACGGCTATCAATATTCGCTTTTCAAAGTATTTTTCGGCACGTTCTCTATACCATGTGCTTAAGCGTCTTTTGATCGCTAAGGGATCAGCGGTGCGGCATGTCACTTCTAGCCTACCTCGACGTAGTGCCACCTTTGACGGTATCTTGTCAGTTTCTGTGACCAATAACTTATGCCTGCGTCCAAGATAAAAATGTGTTTCTCCGCTGATGTATTCGCGAGGTAGTACATAGGCATGGGCTTGTTGCGTCGTTTCAACCTGTTTGCTTATCCATCGACTTCGTTTGAGCACAGCACTGTGTATTTCCTCATATTCAGTTTGCTCGGGAACCTCGACCTCAACAGTGCCGTTAGGATGTACATGAATTTTGACTTTGGTCGCCAGTGTTGGATTGACGATGATTTTGTAGTCAATTTTGTCTTGGCCGTACGAGATGTGCCCGTTCATCTGTCACCTCTCGATAAGCCAACGCGCGTGACTTCAACAATCTGTTCAGTGGCCTTTTTAGCGCCGTCTAGCCCAAGAGTTTTAAACAAAAGAGGTAACACGCGTTTCCTGATAGCAGCCTCAATGTTTTGAACATTTAACGAATTTTCGGCTATGGCATCCAATACGATTTTGTCTATGTCTAGGCTAAGTTTAGTAAATTCATTTTGCTCGTTCTGTGAGGATGGTTTTGAGCCGGAAACAAGGAGTAATACACCAAAATAGGCACTGGCGTGACGATTGTCGGCTACAGCAGTGGGAATACCCATAATCGCTCGGCTATTTACTTGGTTTTCAAAATCTTTGAAAAGCGCATATTGCTTGAATGGGTGATCAAAAAGCGCGGCTGCTTCATCAATAGCTTGTTTTAGTAGGTCCGAGAAGTGTGCTTGAGCATAAGGGTCGTCGGCCAGTTCTTGTTCGATGGTTTTCTTGAGGCGAGAACGGATAATATCTGTTTCATTCCGAAGCTTCTCTTTAGTCCACTCTGATGGATCGTCTTTCATGCCTAGTTCATTTACGAGATATACGCCGTCCGCGTCCTTGATGTCTTCACCAATCACATGACGGTCAACCAACTTGCGTATTTGGTCTTCATAGGCGCTGAAGTCTACGGTTTCTTGTGCATCTTGTTTGGCGGTCCTTCGTATCTCACTGAAAAACTTCAAATCCCTTTTGTAAGTGGCAATCTGTTCTTCGGAAAAAGAAGTGTCGTCATAAAATGATTGAGAACCCAACGCTACTTTGAAGCACATACCAAACTCAGTCAGTGCTTCATAGAAGTCCTCTCGCACCTTCTGATTAAGGTCTATGGAACTTCCTGCTTCATCTAGTTCGATTTTAGGTACTAGAATTTGGCGATACTGCTCTCTGTCAGTCTTGTTTTGTACGTCTGAGAAAATGCTCAAAAGCTGGTCGTGCAGTTTTGGTAGGCGTTTATATTCCGTCGACACATCGGTGTAGAGGCCTTCAATATCGTCAATATCAAAGCCACCTTGAGTCCGTTCAGCCAAATCTTGATATTCAGTGATCGCAGTGTCGAGTTCTTTCAAAATGCCGCGATAATCGATCAAAAGGCCATATTTCTTCTGCTCGTGAAGTCGATTAACTCGTGCGATGGCCTGAATAAGGTTGTGCTGTTTTAGTGGTTTGTCGATGTACAGAACTGAGTTCAGCGGTTCATCAAAACCTGTGAGCAACTTATCAACGACAATCAATATATCGGGTGCGCCGGGTTCTGCAAAATCATCAATGGTTCTTCGTTCATACTCCTCTGCTTCATCATGAATGTTATCTTTCCACCATTGTTGCACTTCAGGTAACTCAGTCTCATCCACGTCTGAATGTCCCTCACGCGTGTCAGGTGGAGAAATAATCACTGCACTAGAAACTAGGTTTGTAGCATCAAGTGCTTTCTTGAACCGGATCGCAGAGAGCTTGCTGTCCGTTGCAAGTTGTCCTTTCAGGTCTTTGCCAAGCGACTTGAAATTAGAGTTGAAGTGCGCAGCAATGTCCCAAGCGATCAACTCAATCCGGTTCAACGAGCCATATACCGGGCCTTTTTTGCCGAACTTCTCTTTCAGGTCACTTTGCTGCTTTGCTGAAAGGCCATCAGTAATGCGTTCAAACCAGTTGTCGATGGCTTTGTCATTTACATCTAGTATTGGGCGACGCTCTTCATAAAGAAGCGGTGTAACAGTGCCATCGTCGACAGCTCGCCGCATAGTGTAAGCATGTACGATTGGCCCGAATTTGTTGGATGTTTTATCGCCTTTCAGAAGAGGTGTGCCTGTAAAAGCCACATATGAGGCATTCGGCAGCGCTTTTTTCATGCGCTCATGGTTTTCACCGCTTTGGCTTCTGTGGCCTTCGTCAACCAAAACAATGATGTTTTCGGAGGGGTTGTAGCACTCAGGCAGCTTGGATGCCGTGCCGAACTTGTTGATGATGGAGAAAATGATCCGTTCATTCCCTTGGCCGATCCGTTTTGCCAAGTCTTTACCTGTTGAGGCTTTTGCTTTGTTCTCACCCTTTTTCTTTGTGCTTGCGATACCAAACGCGCCGCCAGAAAGGAAGGTACGAGCAAGCTGTTTTTCGAGATCAACCCGGTCTGTCACCACAACAAGGCGGCATTCCGCCAGCTCTCTGTGTAAAAGAAGTGCTTTGCAGAGGAATACCATGGTAAAGCTTTTGCCAGAGCCTGTCGTGTGCCAGACAACGCCGCCTTCACGACCACCATCTGGTCGCACCATCGATATGCGACCAAGCAGCTTCTTGATACCAAAGGCCTGTTGGTAGCGTGCTGCAATTTTACCAGCTTTGCGGTCAAACAAGATGAAATACCGGATAAACTCCAGCAACCGCTCTTTGGAGAGCAGGCTGACCAACAACCTGTCTTGGTCAGTCGCAAGTTGAGTGCCCGCCCAAAGGCTTTTGAAATGGTTTTGTATCGATGCAGGCCTGCCAGAAAGCAGCGTGTCACGGTCTTCAGGCGATAACCGCCTGTTCTTCACTTCAGTAAAATATGCTTCGGTAAGTTCCTCTTCGTGCCATTTTGCCCAAAATTTCTTTTTTGTCTTCGTAGTTGCGTAGCGGCCATCTGTACCACTTACGGAAAGTAGTAACTGTGAGTAGGCAAACAGGTGGGGAATTTCATCCGGTTTTTGGTTGCGTATGTTTTGGCTAATGCCCTCATTAACCATTGATTTGTTGGGGTTGCCAGAGTCCGGGCGCTTTGCCTCTACAACGACAAGCGGCAGGCCGTTCACAAAACAGGCAATGTCTGGCCTTCGGGTATGAGTGCCGCCTGTGGCAAGGACTTCCATTTCCTCGCTAACTATGAAACTATTTTTCTCAGGCTCAGCCCAATCGATAATCGGAACAGTCGGGGAGTGCTTTTTGCCGTCTACAAATTCAGTAACGGTAATGCCTAGTGTTAAGGCGTGATAAAGTCGTTCATTGGCCGTTTCCAGCCCATCCTGCATTGCCGGAGCCGTTAGCTCTCGCACGATTTGGTCGATGGCGTTGGTGGATAGTGGGTAGGACTGGCCCTTATAGTCAAAACGCCGTTTTTTCAGCTCCTCGACCAATACGCTTTTCAGGACAACAGAATTGTTCCCATCTCTTAACTTCAAACACGTGTGCGCAGGTAAGAAGGTCCAGCCCATAGAGATGAGCGTCTGAAGAGCGGGAATATGAGCCGAGTATTGTTCGGCTGTATTGGGAGTAGTCACTACTGATCTCCCCACACATTCGCGGACGCTGAATCAAAAAACGTTACTTCCAGAGGGTATCTTCTGTGGCGCATTGTCGCGAGCTCATTTGCACGAGCAATGATTTGCTGATTAGCATCGCTATTAGGGTCACCATAAAGACCGATATACAGCTTTTTGAATTTTCCGCGTCCAAGGCGTTTCAAAATATGGTCATCATTCGCAGCAAGTGAATGACCAAAAAGGAAAAAACAGTGTGAACCTGTGTCAGCATTGGCTGTCAAAACCTTGAAGCCCTGATAGAGATACGCGTTGTGGCGTATCTTGTTCTTTTTTTTGACACTCGTTCCTTCAGCTACAAATAGAGGGAATTTGTCTGCTTCTATTGCCGCCCTTGCCTGATCTACAAGAGGTTCTCCTTTGCGATTCCACGTATATTTCTGGAGTTCGGAACCTGCATCAAACAGATGTAATGCTCCGTGCAGGAAGTGAATATTCGCAGAATGCGCAGCGGTTTCTCCTTGCCAAACAACATAATCGGCATCTGGATCATCTTCATCGTTTCCGAAGCTATCATTTTTTCTAAGTTCAATGATCTCTTCGTCAAACAAGGCATCTTCGTGCATTATTGTCCAATAGAGAAGAAGGTCATAATTCAGGGTAAATACATGCCCACCTTTCGGCGACCCTAAAAAATGGCTCAGGAATTGTCGGCAGGCTTGGAACTCTGCTTCATCAATTGAGTTAGGGTTTGCTGGATGGTTGCCTGCTATCGTCGCGACTAACACCTCTTTTAGCGCGGCGGCATGTTCCAGCATTTTGTCCGCGCCAGCCGCACTTTCCGGTGCGTATGTCGGTAAGAGTTTCGAAGCACTTTCAAGTGCCCGAATTGCAACTTCAAAGTCTTGCGTTTGCAGTGCTTCAAACACCGCTTGAACTTCAGGAATGGCAGAAAAATCAGCTTCTGAAAACAGGGAGGCATAATGGAATATATCAGCCCGGCACCCGATGCTGAAACCATTACCCAACATCAAGTGACGCTTTCCAGAGCGTTCGCTGTCAGTGATTGCGGCCTCAAAGGAAACAACTCTAACCATCTTCGGTCTCCTTAATTGTGACGCGGCGTTTTCCTGTGAGCAGTTGTTGCATCAGTGCTGATTTTTCTGATTTCAAACGGGTCAGTGAGCTGTTCAAAGTTGAAATTTTTAGATTTGCTGTATTTAAGACCTCTGCGATACGGGCTTGTTCTTCGTATGCAGGACATTTAATTCGCAGCGATTTCACATCACTGGAGTTGATGGCTGGATAATTTGATCCAACAACCATTCCGTAAAGTTGCGATCTGACATGATCACTAAACAAATAGTGAAATAGGTAGTCATTTGAACAATTTTCGCGTGCCGTTAGTACGGCGAACCCAGTCGAAGCAATGCACTCGCTATATTCATTTGAAACCATTGCGAAGGCTTCAAGGTTGGGGCGGACGGTTGCCATGAGTATATCCCCAGTTTTCAAAACTCTGCGAGCTCGTGATGGTGCTTCTGAGTATTTGAGCTGAACTAAGTTGTCTGAGATTTGACCTTTTTCTACGTCGGACAGCGAGATGTATTGGAATGTAAAGTGGGGCGCTGTTTTCTTTCCCAAGGAGGTAGTATCTATTTCTACCAGTTCAGATAACCGAACCTCTCTCCAATCTCTCTCAGAAGTGAAGCCGGAAAGGTGCACTTTGCCGCTGAGGAGTTGCTGCATCAGTGATTTCTTTTGGGCTTTGCTGTTTTCGACCAGCTTCTTAATTACGTCAATCGCTTTGTCCCAAGTGGAGAGGACCGCCGCGATTTTTTTTTGCTCTGCAAAGGGCGGGATTAGGATGGGAAGCCCGTCAATTTCAGATTTTTTCACATGAACGAGTGTAGCTTTAAAACCGTGTGCGCGACTTTCAATTTGTGCGGTTACATGCTGTAAGGTTTTATATAGCCAGACTTTATCAATTTTATCGGCTTCAAAGACCTTAAATATATGTTGGTTGAGTACACCTCGTGGACCACTCCAAATGGTGGGTCCGAAAGAAACTCCCTTGGTGCCTGCCCATGCAAACAACATTTGGCCGGGATCAACAGTCCATTTCTCTTCGATTTCGCCCGAATAATAGTTAAACTTTACATTCCCATTCAGGTTCTGAATACGAATAATTGGTAGCCCTTTTGTGTCCCATTCGGGAGGCCTAAAACCCCGACCATTCTGCAATCGGCAGATATCAGAAATATGTCCTCTGCTCCAGCCTTCAGGAACCATAGCCAAGTTCCTTCAGATAAGTTTCCATTTTGAATTCAAGTTCAACTAGCTCAGCCTGTAATTGTTTTCGCTCTTCTCGAACGGCCATCAGGTCGATCTCAGGCTCTTCTTCGAAGGTATCCACATAGCGGGGAATGTTCAGGTTGTAGGCGTTTTCCCTAATTTCATCATGGGTGGCTAGATAGGCATATTTGTCGATTGTTTTGCGGCCTTTAAATGCCGCAATTATTTTTCCCATGTTCTCATGGGAAAGTTGGTTTTGGTTTTTACCAGTTTCAAATTCTTGACTGGCATCAATGAACAGTACCTTGTCATCGGTCTTCTTTTTGCGGAACACCAGAATGGCTGCTGGGATGCCTGTGCCATAGAAGAGTTTTTCCGGCAGGCCAATAACCGTGTCCAAACTGTTTTCCTCAACAAGCTGTCTTCTGATCTTTCCTTCCGACGCACCCCGAAACAATACGCCATTTGGTGCAACAACGGCCATGCGTCCCGTTTTGGGCTTCATAATCTCAACCATATGCAGGATGAAAGCGTAGTCGCCCTTGGTTTTAGGTGGGATGCCGCGCCGGAAGCGGCTGAATTTATCATCTTCTGCTGTACTGAGTCCCCATTTATCCAAACTAAAAGGAGGATTGGCGACAACCACATCAAAGTGTTTCAGATTTCTATCTTCCTCGTCATCAGAAGTTTTTTCACGGTCAAGGAGCTTTGGGTTTCGGATTGTGTCACCCCATTCGATCCGGTGGTTATCTTCGCCGTGCAGGAACATATTCATTTTGGCGAGCGCCCATGTGCTGCCGATAGATTCTTGCCCATATAGAGCGTATTTTTTTGAACCTGTATTCGCGCGCTGGATATATTTCCCACATTTCATAAGAAGCGAGCCGGAGCCACAGGTGGGGTCGCATATCTCTTCGCCTTCTTTTGGAATCATTAGCTCTGTCATCAACTCGGAAACTTCTGGCGGGGTATAGAATTCGCCTGCACTGCGACCTGAATCTGCGGCGAAGCGTTTGATAAGATATTCGTACGCGTTGCCGATCAGGTCTAGTTTACCGACCCGGCTTGGGCGCAGGTTAAGGTCGTCTTTTGCGAAATCCTCAAGTAGGTCTTTTAGAAGTTCATTTTTCTGCTCTTCTTCTCCCAGCTTGTTAGAGTTGAAGCTGATGTCTTGGAATACATCGCGTAGCTTGCTGATGTTGGCTTCTTCGATGGCATGTAGGGCTATATCAATGCGCTCTCCATTTCCGGCTTCAAAGCGACGCTTGTGGAGCGTGTAGAAATTAGCTTTTTTCGGCAGAACGAACCGTTCGTTCTTCATCATTTCCTTAATTAACTCAGGTTCATCGCCGTACTGCGTTTTGTAGTCGTCATAGTGGTCTTGCCAAACATCGCTGAGATACTTGAGGAACAGCATAGTAAGTACATATTCACGGTACACATCGGCGGAAACCGTGCCGCGGAACGTGTCACAAGCGGACCAAACGGCGTTGTTGATTTGATCTTGATTTATTGAATTTCTCATGGCCTACGCTTCTCCGCGTTTAAACAAGCCGGAAGCGATGGCTTCCAGTTCTTGTATTCTTATTTCAATTAGTCTGTTCATGATGTGGCGTTCTTTGGCTGCTGCCTTTGAAAGCGATACGATCCGCTCTTGTTCCTCATGGCAGGGGACCGCTAGTTGAAGCTCAGCCAGTACTTGCTTTCGGATGTTTGGAATGTGTGACCCAGTGGCGTTGCGCAGAAAATGGTCTTGAGCAGGCTTTTGGTTGATTTGCCATGCGAGAAACTCCGGTGTGACGGGGCTAGCGTCATGCAGCCGGAGAACAAAAAAGTGAGGCGAACACACAGCTTTCCCCGGCGGGTGGTCAACTATAACTGCATAATTCTTTGCGCCGCGTGCAGCGAACAAGACATCACCTTCTTGCAGCCAGTATGGTTCTCGCTTAGTTGGTAGCGAGACGCAGGCTGTTTCGCCCCACTTAATGCCAGTATCTGAATCTATGTTGCGCATTTGCACGAAATACGTATCACCAGTTGGCAAGCTGTCAGCAGCAACCCGGAGAGGGAAGCCTGCTGTTATTTCAGCACATGCAGCAACGGCATTTATTTTTGCATCAATCGCGTTCATGCAATTTTACATAATAACTGCATGCCCAAGAGTCAATGAATAAAACTACATCAATGGCTATGATGTAATTTTTATCTTTCTAGCCTTGTGACCTTAGCGCGTTGATTGAGGCGAGTGCGCCACTAGAGTTGCGGTACTTCCAGTTGCCGTTCCAGATATTCTCGTTTCCGGCAGCTATTGTTTCGTTGAGCTGGTTTAGCGTGGGGTAACGTTTGCCTGTATCTTCTCGGAGCCAGCCACCATTTTGCACGCGAGCGCAGTATTCTTTGCCTTTGTAGTTTCTGATTGCCTCGAAACCTTCCGGGAAGTGGACATTATTACGGCTGTCATGAAATCCACCTTCGTTGTCCGAGTTATCACTCGCATTACCGGGAGCGCAATCTAAGAGTCTGGCAAGAATGATATTTTCTGTTTCTTCGCCGGGTAAGCGATTGGCCCAAATGGCGGCGAATACATCTGTTGAAATCTGAATGGTGCGTTGCATAACGAATCTCCTTTGATTCAATTTATAGCAAATAGTGCTACAGAATAGCAAATAGATTTTTAGATTATCAAGCCTTAGGGTTCCACCCTCAGCGCACTTCATAAAAAGTAGTCGGTCTCCCGAGGTTCGGCACTTTTCTACCCGAAGGTAGTCGTGCCTGCGCCCGCCGCCGATTTTTCCCTCCGTTTGCACACCTGCTGTTCAGCCACGTGGCAGGGTTGCATGTGCAACCCCTCAACCATTCGGGAGGAATAGAAAATAGAGCTTATTCAAATCATTTGTGGTGAAGTCGCTCTCTCAGCCTCTTGAGGCGATGTTGGTGTGGAGGGTTCAGTTTACAGGTAGTGTTTGGGAGATCATTTATGCGCGCTACATAGCTTTGAAGCTATTCATGTGTTTCGTCAGGACAGCCACCTGCGATCAGTTCCCAGCCTTTTTCTGTCTTTTCATAGAGTTGCCCTGAGCCCCAACCAATACCACGACCGAACCGACTGAAACATACGGCGCATACACATGCTGCGGCACCCTGTTCTACCCAGCCATCAATCATGATTTTACAATCGTTAAAACTGCGCTGGCAAAGGTCACACCTCTTAAGGTCACCGCACCAGATCACTGGGTCTCGATATGTTTCTCTCGCGATATTTTGGAGGAATCCGTTTTCGCAATGGTGTAACTCGAAATGCGCGAGCTGCTGGTGATAACTCATGTCGAATCCTTGGTAAAGGTCGGCCAAGGCGATCAAAAATTCTGGGTTTTCCCCACAAAAATCAAAGATGAGTTTCGTGTTCTGTTTTTTTGTTTCCCTGATTGAAGCGCCAGCAATACGCACAGTTGATTGTTTATCCGCACTTTCGACCAATCTGACAGCGTAGCTAAAACCCAGATCGATCATTAGGTCGTCATTGTAGCCTCGATTGGAGCCAAAGTGGCGATGCCACATTATCTCTGAAGTAGCGTCTTCAAAATGTTCTTGCAGTAACTCCTCAAGCTGTGGTCGGTTGCCATTCCATTCGATCACACCGATAAAGTGCTCGGGTGGGCGATCTGGGAAGTCAAGGTCTATCGTGAAATACGGACAATAGTTGGGGGTTCCAATGGCTAGGTAGGAGAGAGTGGTAAGGATGTCGTCGTTGTTAAAAATCTGTAAGTTTAGTTTGGTGGCATTGTTTTTTTGAGCATAGCCTACAAGAGCATCTAAAGAGGCTTTCCACGCACTGTTGTTGAAGAAAACTTCATCGAGTGCTTCAAGCAGTTCACTAATTTCAGCTTTTGAAGACAGGTTGATTTCTGTATTCAAGTGAAAAGTGGAGCCGCTAGTTTCCCCGCGAATTTCTTTTAGAATCTTATCGTCATCCAGATTCTCATCCATGAAGCGCCCGCCTCGATGCATGGAAACAAGTTCCGTTCGAGATTTATCCAGCCATACTCGAGCTTTTTCGGGGTGCGAAAGTTGTTGTCCAGCATATTTAAATCTATTTCGATCAGTTATGTCCCATACTTTGTCAGCTGCCTCGTCAACACGATCACTCTCTTCCGTTAGGTCTTCAACCCAATCGTCAAACTCTTCTAAACTCTCAGCTGAATGGTTCTGTCTGATCAGCGTATAATATTCATCAAAACTCAGTTCTTGCTGCGCGAAGTATGCGATGTGTGTGACCCCGTCTATTGGAGGGGTCACCTGAAGCATCGCGATCACGAAATCACTCAGTCCACATGCTTCCATGTTTTTAGCTATTAACGGGACCGCGTTTTTTGCATCCTCTTCTGAGCTAAACTCCCAAATCCAGTGTCTGCGTGAAAACTTTCTCGTGGAGGATGGTGGTAGCGGTGAAATATCTTCCACCTCTTCAGTCAATCCATCAGAGCCGATAACGAGCTTTTTTCCTTGAATGGAATAACTGCTGTCATGCACAAATTCCGAAAAGGGTACAAGCAATTCATGCCAGTCAGTTGACGCGACGATCAGACGAAGGTCTTGATCTTTAATTAGTTTGTTTGTTTTTAGCAGGGCTGCGTATTTGATCAGCTCTTGGATGGCTTGTCTTGCGGCAGCATCGCTCTTTTTTAGCTCAATGACTGTAAGATGTCCTTCGCTGTCCTGTGCATACAAGTCCACGAAGCCTGCGGCACCGTTACTGTTGGGTAGATACTGTTCCTTCTTTACTAGCCTTAGTCCAGGTTCAATGAGACCAAGGTTATTTGCCAAGTGGTCTCGAATTTCATTTTCTGACTTGGGTGTGTTTGACATAGAAAAAGATTTCCAGTGCTAGATGGCCAGTGGCGCTATGGATTGTTTATCTTTAATCGTTGGCTGGCTCTTAATGTGAAGTTTTTACCTCAAACTGCACACCTTCACGTTGTTGCAACGTGTGAATAATACCAAACAGATTGTTGGCAGTGGGGTTGCCGCTGGCGCTCAACATGCGCATGAGACTTTTTGGGGGCTTGTCGGCAAGCTTGCCTAGTTCCTCAAAGCCGATAGTGGCATTGATAAAATCACGCAACAGCATCTTGCCTGTTTCGGTGTCACCAGCAAGCATGGCCTCAATGCTTTCCTGAAACAGACCAGCACGGAACTCAGGGTCGCGCAGCGCACGGGCCTGTATGGTGTCCTTGAAGTCGCGTGTAATCGGCATTGTTATTAACCCTTCTTGCGTTTCTTATAGTGCTGCCAGAGTGTCTTGGCGGCTTCAATGTCCTTTTGCTGGCGCTTCTTGGTGCCACCACCCAGCAATATCACCAGCTTGTCGCCGTCCTGCCCCATATAAACCCGGTATCCCGGTCCCCAATCGATGCGGCATTCATGTACGCCACTACCCACTGATTTCAGGGGCGAGATATTGCCCTGACCGATACGGGTGAGGTAAGTGTTCACCCTGAGAGCCGCCTGTACGTTCAGGCTGTCAAACCAGTCGGCAAAGGGGCTACTGCCATTCTCTAATGTATATTCTCGTATCGTTATCATTATAGTACCATATATGTTACCATTAAGCAAGTTGACTTGTTTGAAGCATTAGCTTCGATCATGACTGGGCCCTTTCTTTTGCCTGTCAGGTTTCTGCCGCCTGTCTTCCCGGAACTGCTCCAGTTTCTCTTGCCGTTTGGAAGGACTGGCTTTCACGTTAAACTGACTATGCAGCTTTTTAAGTGTGCTATCGGGAGCTTTGGGGGCAAGTGATCTTTGGTTTTGGTCATACCGCTGTATGTCTCGGTACAGTTCAGTGGCTTTTATTCGGTAATCACCCCGTACCTTGACGATAGCTACCTGTAGTTTTCGGCGCTGATCATGCTGAGTTGAGAGCAAGGTTTGTCGATGCTGCGTGTCACGCAAGTAAGCCTGTCTTGCTTCCTCTGCATTTCTGGCTTCGATTTTTCTGTATTCACCGCGCACCCGGTCCCATAGGCCGAGGATGCCAGTACGCAGTCGAACTGCTCTGTCTCTAGCTTCCGTATGTTGGCGCTTCTTGAGCATGGCATCAAAGCGCTGGCGCTCCTGCCTGTGTTCATCGCGCAGAGCAATGCGTTTATTGTCCAACGGAGAAAGATGTTGCTGCTTTTCAGCCTGCACCTGTTTCACAAGGGTTTTGAGCCTGTGACCTATTTCCTTATCAATCCGGGTACTTGTGTCTTCCACGCATGGCAAAGCATCTACTGCGCCAAGACGGGCTTCCAGTTCCCTTGTCTTCTTGCCGCTATAGCGAGATAGGGAAAGAGGTTTCTTTGTCAGCATATTCACAGCCACATAGCCGCGTCTGTCACCGCGTGCCAGCATGAAGCCCTTTTCCTGCAAGGCGGCTTCAAAGCTGACTTTATTATCACTGATGGCCCAAGCGTCCTGAATATCCTGCTTTAGCTCATCAGCCTTGCGGTCCATGCGTTTGGCTTGCTGCCACTGGTCGAGGGTGAAGTTACGCGGGTCACGTTCATCCTTACTGACAAAGCCTCGCGGCATCTTCCAGTCATGCTCGCGGTACAGTTCTTTGGAAAGTTCGGTAAGCCGTTCCTTGAAGAAGGGAAGGTTACGGGCTGTCATGGTATTAGCATCAATGCGGGACCAGACCGCATGGGCATGTCTGCGACCTTCTTTCTCATGGAACACGATGACACGAGGCTGACCTGAAAGGTTATTGCGTTCTTCTATCCGGTCTATGATGGATTCAAAACTGGCAACATCCACATTGGCCTGATCCGGTGGGTTTAGGGACACTGAGAACAGAAACTGTTTACACTATGTGGCCTTGCTGATGGCATAGGCTTCCTTGAAAGCGCCTGTCACATCGCTAGAGACAAAACCTCGAACCTCATGCACTTCCACATGCTCATTATCGTGGGTGTTCGTAAGGTGTAGGCCAAGTTGTTTGCCACCGCCGCGCTGTGATGCCTTGAGGATCATAGTCTAATCCTCCTGTATCCCGATGGACTGCATCAGCATTGACTTCATACTGGCAACATCAGTGCAGGCGATAACAAACTGTTCTTCCACTTCTGGCGTGACTTGCAACGCACCATGCTTGGCAGACTCAGCAAGTGTATGCAGATTAGAGTGCAGGCCGGATTGTCCAAGCTTGGCTAGAATTTGTGACAGTAGGAGAATATCTTCGGTGATGCGCCGCGCCCGTTTCTTGGTCGCATCCTCTCCAAACAGCCGCATAATGATGTAGGCGTTCACCGTCATGTTGCCTGCTATCTGCTTGAGCTGCGAACGTTGTTCATCTGACAAGCGGATGGATAGGGGGGCGGGACGCTTTTTCGAGGCTGGTTTTATGGACTTCAAAGGCTTCATGGTTCCAGCCTTTCAAAGTCAATGTCTGAGTGTTTTAGCTGATGCTCCCATGCTTGTAATTCCTCAATTAAAGTGTTTAAACTTTCTTGAGGCGGGGGCACCATTATCTTCAGAGGCCTGTCTGATTTGATCAGCTTTTATACGCATAGAACTATATAGGGCCGATTGTACGAGCCATGGACCCCAATGATCGTAGAGGGTTAAATATTTCATTGTCGGACGCAGGCTTTGCTCTGGCTGATGAATTGATTGCCTCTCACGTCAAAGCTAAAGAACACATGCTCTCCTCCCTTGCTGAGGGTGAGCGCAGCAGCCTGCGCTCACAGCTTGCCAAAATCGGGAACCACCTGTGAGCCGTGACAGAGATGATATTTCGCGAAGCATACACCAAGAACTCCAGTCCAGCAGCCAGGCACTTCATGACTGAACTTGACAGTGTCGCCCTGTATTATCTTACTGTTTTCAGAGGCTCCCTCTTGATAAAATGCGGAAACAGTGGTTTCTCAACGATAAGGATTTGCGAAAATGTCAAACTATCAGTTCATAAAAGCAGCGGCCTCCGAGCTTGCAGACATGAAGCGGCAACATCTGGAGCAATTGACTGCACCACTGGACGATATGTGGGCATATTTTATTGCTGCTGCAGATCATTATTCTATCATTATTGGCAACAAAACCATTGGCTATTGTGCCGTCAATTCAGAACAAAAACTTCTCCAGTTTTATGCCATCGGTGCTTATGATTTACACCCGGTTTTTGGTGAACTATTAAGCCAGCTGAGTGTCACTGGCGCCGTCGTCGCAACAAGTGACAGCCAACTTCTATCCCTGTGCATGGATCACCAAAAATCCGTTGCCGTGAATACATTAATGTATCATATGGATAAAAAAACTCCCATAGAAGAGCCCGCCTTTCCTATGGGGGCACAATTCAAAGCCGTCAAAACTGAAGACTTTGCTATAGCTGTTGATTTTGCGGTTGATACGCTTGCAGTAGACCGAAACTGGCTGGAAGGGTATTTCTCAGACCTCATCAAAGACGAAAAACTGTTTGGTTTATGGCAGGGCGGGGCCCTGATTGCTACGGGTGAATGCAGGGCAAGTGATATGCAAAAACCCTATGCAAATGTCGGCATGGTTGTCTCGAAAAATCACCGTCGGCAAGCGATTGCAACGAATATACTTCGGCGGTTAATTCATCTTTGCAATGAAAAAGGGCTAAAGCCTATATGTTCAACAGAAGCCGGAAACATTGGTGCCCAAAAAGCAATCGTAAAAGCCGGGTTTTCCAGCCACCACAGAATTCTGGACATCATATTTTAAGGTACTGTTCATATTGATCAGGGCGGCAGCACATGGCGCAATAAAACTCCCCAGATATCCAGTCAGCCTAACTCACCCACTCTATTCCGGTGTTTTGAACACCTCCCCGCCCTTCATAACAAATGCCACTTTTTCCATGGCGTTAATATTATCCAGCGGGTTGCCGTCAACCGCCACAATGTCTGCCAGCATGCCAACCTTGATCTGACCTCTGTCCGTCACCCCCAGCAGGTCAGCCGCATTCACGGTTGCTGTTCTCAGCGCATCCAGCGGGGACATGCCACGGCGTACCATTGCCGCAAATTCTCGTCCATTTTCCCCATGAGGAAAAACGCCGCTGTCCGAGCCAAGCGCAATGTTGATACCGGCGTCGATAGCCATTTTAAAACTACGGTTCACATACGGCCTGAGATATGCGTCTTTATCTTTGATCGCCTGCGGTGTCTCCGACGGCATGGCAATGTCATTCAGATAAATAGTAGGCACATAATATGTGCCGCGTTTTTTCATCTCAGTGATAATTTCAGGCGTGAGCATTGAACCATGATCAATCGACGCCACCCCCGCCTTAACAGCCGCCATAATGCCTTCTGAGCCGTGCGCATGTGCCAGAACCCGGACACCGTGCCTTGCAGCCTCCTCAACAACCGCAACCAGTTCAAGGTCTGAATATTGTTGGGCACCAGCCCTGTTCCCCATTGAATAGACCCCTGCGGTCGCGCACACCTTGATAATTTTAGCACCGTGCTTGATCTGGTATCGCACAGCCTGCAAGATTTCATCTACACCGTTGGCGATACCCTCATTAGGCCCAAGTTCCATGATGCCCGGCGCAAACCCCGTTACATCGCAGTGGCCGCCTGTGATCGAAATATAGTGCCCTGCGGGCCACATGCGCGGGCCCACGATCCGGCCAGCATTGATCGCCCGCATCAACGCAACATCAGGGAAACCAGGCAGTGCACCGGCATCACGCACAGTAGTAAAACCAGCCATCAACGTATCATGGCCAAAAACCACACCGTTCAGGGCCCAATCAGCCGCAGTTTCTGTTACCGGGTTTGTGACCCAGTTATCAGCGGTAAAATAATCGCCTGTCAGGTGGGTATGCATATCCATCAACCCAGGCAACATCGTGCGATCACCCAAGTCTATAATTTTGATACCGTCCGGCACGCTGGCAGGGTTCACAGATTTGATAAAACCGTCTTCGATGATCACGTTTGCAGGCGCTATAATATCGCCTGTCACCACATCAACCATTCGGTCTGCACGAAGCAAAATTGTCTCGGCTTCTACTTGCTCTGCTGGGGCTGTCATTACGAACAACCCGCATAAACACGCCAACATAAATCGCTGTATCATGAACTTCCTCTCCGGATGCCCGGCCATTCCCAATGACCAAGCTTTTGCCCCGGCTCACTATAAACCTGCAAAACTATCCGTGAAGTAATTTCTGGCGATTGACGCTGACTTTAACGAGAACGGTTTGCCGGGCGGCCTTTGCGCTGGCTGCCTGCACCTGCTTTTGTACCTGCTGACCGCGCCCCATGAGATTTAGGCTGGTTGATACGGCGATTAGGCTTGTGCTTGCCAGAGTTTGACCGACGTTTGGGCGCACTGCGCCGACCCCGAACATTGGTGTCATCTTCTTCCGGCGCAAAGCTCATATCAATACCTTCGCGGTGGAAAGGGTGATCTTCCAGCACATTAACCGTTTGGCGAATGGTGCGTTCAATATCGCGTAGGTATGTCCATTCCCCGTGGTCACAGAAGGATAGCGAAATACCCGCCGCACCTGCGCGTGCGGTACGCCCGATACGGTGCACATAGCTTTCCGGTTCGTTGGGAAGCTCAAAATTAATAACGTGCGTAACGCCGTCTACATCAATGCCGCGAGCTGCAACATCTGTCGCCACCAGTGCCCGGATTTCGCCAGAACGAAACTCCCCCAGTGCCTTCTGGCGGGCATTTTGGGATTTATTACCGTGAATAGCACCCGCCGCAATGCCTAGCTGATCCAGGTGCTTTGCAACACGGTTAGCACCGTGCTTGGTCCGTGTAAAAACCAGAACACGTTCGATCGCCTGGTCTTTCAGAACATGAGCAAGCAATTCGCGTTTGCGCGCCTTTGGCACCATCAGAACATGCTGTTCAACTTTTTCAGCTGTGGTTGCTGCTGGTGCCACCTCAATACGGACAGGGTTCCGTGAGACACTGCTTGCCAGCTGTTCAACAGTTTTTGGCATAGTCGCAGAAAACAACACAGTCTGGCGTTTTGTTGGTAAGTGCCTGAGAATTTTTTGAATATCGCGAATGAAACCCATATCAAGCATACGGTCCGCTTCATCAAGCACCAGATACTCAACACGGGAGAGATTGATGTGGCCCTGTTCAACCAGATCAAGAAGCCTGCCTGGCGTCGCAACCAGAATATCCACACCACCAAGCATTGACTTTATTTGTGGTTTTGCGGACGCACCGCCAAAAACCAGCGTCGTGCGCAGATGCACATATCTAGAGTATGCATCTATATTCTCACCGATCTGGATCGCAAGCTCACGGGTAGGTGCCAAAATCAATGAGCGTGCTGTTTTCGCTGCGCGCTTGCCCTCACCGCTTAACAGCATCTGGATAATAGGCAGCGAAAAAGCCGCCGTTTTCCCTGTACCTGTCTGCGCAACACCAATCAGATCCTTGCCCTGAAGCACACTTGGAATAGCCTGTTTTTGGATCGGCGTCATCTCGGTATAGCCACCCTCCTCAATTGCGCGCAGAACTGGCGCACGGAGGTTTAGCTCAGAAAATTTACTCATTTGATATGGTTTCCAGTGGTTAGGGGCCTGTTGGCCAACGCGGTTACCTAACGCCCGGCGGTCAAAGAGTCAATCAACTGGCGCTTTCTGTATAAAAGCGCTAAACCGGCTTACCTTCTAGCACAGCCGGTTTATGCTGGCCTGAATGCATTTGGAAACCACTGCTCATGAAATGTGCTGTCGTCAAATATTTCACCATTACCCCCTCCTGCTATAAGGGCAAAGCCAGCAGAGCATAATGCATACACTTACGCACTATACGCCCCCGAGAGAGCCTTGGCTGAAGGTTCTATATGATGACCCGCACCTGCTGGTTCTGGACAAACAGAGCGGGTTGCTGTCGGTGCCCGGCAAACACGCTGATCACAAAGACTGCCTTGAAAGCCGCGCCCTTGAGGCTTTCGCCGGTGCCCGAATAATTCACCGGCTGGATATGGAAACATCTGGTGTGATTGCCATGGCGCTCGACAAAGAAACCCACCGCCAGATCAGCAAGCAGTTTGAACGGCGCAAAACCTCAAAAACCTATATTGCGCGACTGGCTGGTGTAACGGAAAAAGAGGAAGGCACTATCGACTTGCCACTGATTTGTGATTGGCCAAACCGCCCCAGGCAGATGGTTGACCATATAAACGGCAAATCGGCCCAGACCCTTTGGCGCGTTCTGGAACGAGAACAGGGGACAACCCGGGTTGAGTTCACGCCGATAACAGGCCGTTCGCACCAATTGCGTGTTCATGCCCTTAGCATTGGCCACCCGATTTTAGGGGACAACCTTTACGGCACACCTGAAACAAAAGCGGCCGCCAAACGCCTGCAATTACACGCTCAGAAGCTCACGCTTTTTCACCCGGCACAGGAAAAATATGTGACATTTGAAGCGCCCGTTCCATTTTAAAATTCGGTCGTTCCGCTTGTTACTGCTGTTACCCAGTTTTGGCGTCCACCGCCGGAAAACTGAATGCCAACTTGCAGCCAAAGCCGCTGCACGATAGGCTGTGATCACGCAAATTCAAGATAATACCAATAAAGAAGGAGGAGAGGACATGGGCTGTTTTTTACGGCGGACAGCGGTACTGATAACCGCCTTTTTCTCACTGGCCGTCGGTGCTGCAGCCGATAGCACCCTTTATCTGGTGCGCCATGCCGAGAAAGAAAGCGACGGCACTCGTGACCCTTCGCTTACCGCACAGGGCCAGGTACGCGCGCTTGAGATCGCAAACCTTCTCGGCAATGAAAAACTGCTCAAGGTTTTTTCAACTGACTATAAACGCACGCAGGAAACAGCAGTTCCAACTGCCAAAAGAATGGGTGTCAATGTCACACCCTATGATCCGCGCGCCCTTGCCGCTTTTGCTGAAACGCTCAAAACTGCTGATGAAACTGTACTTGTCGTAGGCCACAGCAATACGACACCTTATTTAGCATCCTTGTTATCCGGGAAGGAATTCCCTGCACTGGAGGAACATCAATATGATCATATGTATGTGATACTATTGGCGGACGACGGCACCGTGACTGCACGCATTGACTATATTTCACCGCACACACATTGATAGAATTCTGCACCTTTTTGCTCAAGACAAGCCGTACCGCAGACATGCGACAAGTAACTATCAATTCACGGGGTCCATATCCCTAGAGGGGATAGCAACCGTCAAATACTTACGCACTATCAAATGATTAATTGTGGCATAATACATGCTTTTGAGCATAAACGAGCTACTGTAGGCACAAACAAATTATCACCTGTATGGTACAAAGGTTAACTGGAAATATGGCATTTGACAAAGAAGCCAATATAGAACTTATGAACATACGGAGTTGTTTCGACCCCATTTTAGGCTATTCTAAAACTGACAATGACATCCCAGGCTACGATATTTTTCCTCCGTCAGCCCGCATGAATGAAGCCAACATCAAGATTTTAGTCACCGGAGGGTCCACCAGCACCTGGCCTATAGGCAATTGGAGTAGAGTTTTTGGTGAACTCCTCATCAATTTAGGTCAAAAAGCCATTATTTTCAACGGTGCCGCCCAGGGATATACAAGTGGACAGGAGCTTCTCAAAGTCATTAGGGATGCGCCCGGCCTCAAGCCTACTCACATCATCTCTCTGTCGGGAGTGAATGATCTTGCATTCATGCAGAATATACCATCACACCCGTTACTGAATAAATATCAAAACTATGTTTCACAGTATCTGGTTGAAAATGCGGGAGTTGTTTCGAAATCATCATTGGGTATTCCGGTTACGGGACGCCCGTACGAGAACTGGCTCCGAAACGTTGCTTTAATCCGGTCTGTAGCCCAAGAGTATGGCATAGAGTGCCTTTGCTGCCTTCAGCCCACGAGCCTATACGGAAATTATGTGCCCAGCGCCGAAGAAACTGCGTTTATTGAGCCTTATGCCAACCAGCCTGTGTATAATATTCCCTATGAGCAAGAGGTGACAGATTTTTATGACAATGTCAGAAACACTTTGGTTACCGAAGAGGAAAAATTCTCACATGTCTGGGATTTAAGTGGCCTTTTTGCGGGTAAAAGTAACCTCTATAAAGACTATCGTCATCAAAACGCGGAGGGAGACAGCTTAATTGCACAGTCAATTTTTGGTATATGCAAGAAAAAGGGCTGGTTCTAAATGTCTGTATTAACTGAAGTTTATCAAAAAGTTCTCTTACCTTTAAAAGAGGACAGTCGAGCATACCCTAAATCAGAGCAACAAACTGAAAAAACCACCACATGGGAAACATGGCATTCTCATCATCTGGGTATTACACCAAGTACAGATCAACCAAACAACCTTTTAGAAGCGATCGCCATTGCCGAACGATGCAACCTGCCTATAAGTGAGCACTTCCTGAGAAATTATGCGTCTCTGGAAATATCCGAAGAGGATATAAATGCCGACGATTCAGCACCAGCTGACCAACTCCAACCTTACAACTATCCTACTTTTTAACCGAGAAGCGCATTTATGGCTATTGTTGGCATTTCCTGTTTCTATCATGATGCCGCCGCTGCATGTATTTCAACTAGCGGGGACATTATTGGTGCTGCACAAGAGGAACGCTTTAGCAGGAAACGGCACGACAAGTCCTTTCCCTCTCACGCACTTGCTTATTGTGTGCTCCAGGCTGCAAAAAGGGAGGAACGCATTGAGCAAATAGTGTTCTACGAAAACCCACTCCTCAAATTTGAACGCATACTCGATACAAACCTGCAAACCGCACCAAATAATCTCCCTGAATTTAAACATTCGATTAAGAAGTGGTTGGGGGGACATATTTATCAAAAACGGGATCTCAAACGAGAAATTCTGGCTATCCTGCCCGACTTTGACATTGACAGAAACTTGCATTTTGCCGCGCATCATAGCGCTCATGCTGCAAGTGCATTTTATCCCTCTCCAGCAGAAGAGGCAATCATCCTAACATTGGATGGTGTTGGTGAATATGCAACGGCAAGCATCGCTACCGGCACAAATAAAACCATCAATTTTCGCAAAGAGCTGCGATATCCGAATTCACTAGGTTTATTTTACTCTGCCTTCACACATCACACAGGATTCAAGGTAAACTCCGGCGAATATAAAATGATGGGTCTAGCGCCTTACGGGCAACCTACATACAAACAGCGCATCTTGGATAACTTCATCCAAATAAATACTGATGGCTCTTTCACGTTGGACCAGCGATATTTTGATCATTTTGCCAAGGATACCATCATCAACGAACAATTTGATGCTGCCCTTGGCCTACAGCGCCGTAGAGAGGGCGACCTGCTTACAACTGAATACGCGGATGTCGCCGCCTCGGTTCAATCTGTCGTTGAAGAAGTAATTGTTAAAATCATCAAAAATGAAATGCAGGAAACAGGGCTGAATTCCTTATGTATGGCTGGTGGGGTCGCCCTTAATTCTGTAGCCAATGGACGCATACTAAAAGAATGTGGCCTGAAAAATTTCTGGGTGCAGCCCGCCGCTGGAGATGCTGGAGGGGCGCTGGGCGCCGCATACCTTATGCACCACCAGATATTGAACCGCCCACGAAAAATGTCGCCCTTACCGGACCATATGCAGGGTGCGTATCTTGGTCCGGAGTATTCGGAAAAAGAAATTCTGGACGCCATAAGTGATGCTGGACTTGAATATGAACATGTCGGGTTTGATAGTATTTGTGACACGACCGCTGAACTTCTGGTTAAACAAAACACAGTTGCCTGGTTTCAGGGCAGGATGGAATATGGGCCGCGTGCACTGGGGGCGCGCTCTATTCTGGCAGACCCTAGAAGCAAAGAGATGCAACGTGTCTTAAATTTAAAAGTTAAAAAAAGAGAATCGTTCCGACCATTCGCCCCCAGTGTCCTTCTTGAGCATGCTAGCGAATGGTTTGATTTGGAAGTTGCAAGCCCTTACATGCTTTTGGTGTGCGATGTTCAAGAGTCCAAGCTTTCCACCACGGGCGAGAAAACTGATAAAACTCATCTTGGGCCTATCATGCCCCGGACCGATCACTCAGAAATCCCCGCGGTCACTCATGTCAACAGTTCGGCCCGGATACAAACTGTTCATGCGAATACAGCACCCCTTTACCACGAATTGATCACAAAGTTTTATCAAAAAACTGGTTGTCCATTACTTGTAAATACCAGTTTCAATGTCCGCGGAGAGCCTATTGTTGAATCTCCGTCCGACGCCATCAAATGCTTCATGAATACAGAACTGGATTATCTGGCTCTTGGCCCCTTTCTGATACGAAGGGATATTCAAGACCCACTTATTGCTTTACGTCTTCATCAAACCTTTAGCCCTGACTGAGACGACCTTATAGGCACCTGATAGACATTCACCTGCCTCCTGCCCACCAACCAGATTTGGCTTTTAATAGCAACTGACATTCAATTTATTTATCCTGCCACTGAACTTTGGAACCATAGCGACCTATTATATGAGCAAAAGCACAATTTATATACACGTTGGCTACCGCAAAACCGGCAGCAGTTATATCCAAACATCACTTGCACTTTCAAAAGAGCTTCTTTTCGCACAGGATTTTCAATATCCAATTGATCAATTACGGTACAAAAAAGCTATAAATCATGAAATTACAGCCGGAAATCTGGTCTCACCCGTTCATTCTGTGGCTGATTTCCTGAAATTTGAGAAAATTTGCAAACCCAACCTGATAATCTCAAGCGAGACTCTTTTTAAGGACTTATTCCAACAAGGCATACTTGACAATCTTCTCAAGGTATTCCCCAAATCGACTATAAAAATATTATTGTTTATACGTGACCCAATTGAACATGCTTTATCTGCGTACCACCAAAACATCAAATCTGAGGGGAAGGTATATACAATCGAAGAATTCCTATCTTCCTATGAGCCTTTAGGCTACTTGCCTGCATTCCTTGATACCGCAAGAGAAAAAAATATCACGCTAGATATCCTTAATTATTCGCGCCATAAACATAAATTAATAGTGTGTATTGAAGATTGGCTTGGCTTGAAGAGAGACACCCTTAAGCGTCCAAGAGTGAAACGTATCAACCGTTCCCTCACAGCCAGCGAATTAGCCTTCCAAAAAGCATTTAATAGTCAGAAAGTCGGCACCGGCACCATGATTAGCAATGCATTATGCGAACATCTGCCTCATATTCGTCATGAGACACCCTTTATAAGCAAGGACTGTCTTTACCAATTTGCTGCACGGATGCAGGAACAAATCAGTGAACTTAACAAGAAAATCCCTGTCGCAGAGCATTTCAGAATTGAGACAGATTTTGATAAGTACCCAGAAAATAGTCCGCAACCTGCCGCGCATTCATACACATTTTCAGAACAACAACTTGCTGTTTTAGCTACTTCAATTTGCAGTGAGTTGAAAATGCTGGAGGGAAAAATACTTACCCAGCGAGCTGAAAAATATATCGCCCTTTTCGATCATGATTTAGCCTCACAAAATAATGAGCGTATCGCTCGTTATTTCAACCTGGCGCTTTCCCTTCTCGAGGAGCTAACCAACCATCCCTTACTCTACAACCAATTGGCAGATAGAATAATAGCTGCACAGACCAATTCCTGATACATACCTGTAAGGGCAGCAACCATTTAACTCTGAAAATCTAACATGGCTTCAAACTGATTTTTTATATCTGCCATACCCAAAAACTTATTATCCAATAACCTTCTGTAAGTCCGCTGTTCTAATTCGTCGCCCTTATCCGTTATCTGTGCGGAGGTTATTGCCAAAACGGTATTCGCCCAGTCTTCCGAAAAATCCAAACCCGAAAAAGCGCACAACTTCTGAAGAGTTTCTTTGGATAATTCATGCTCCCAGAGTGGGAAAAAAGAGATTTTCTTATTGGCCCGCATACTGAACAACTGCTCATACATATCCAGCAAGGCTACGAGTGTCTGTTCAAAAGTGCTTTGACGGTTCCCTGTTAAATAAAAACAATGCCCTGAACGAGCGTGTGTTTTTGCTGTCATTACAGGGTCACCAAGTGGCAGCAAAAGTCGCACCTGGTTTCTTATATCAAATCGCTTTTTCTCATTCAAAAGAGCGCCCGTAGCATTTGTTAAACGCATCGCATCATTCCAAAAAACCACTTTGGTATCATCCTTCAAAACCCTGTTGTCATACTTTTTGGAGTAGGCCTGCCTCCAGAGAGTACGCCCCCAGAAAAGCCGGGACTTAAGAATAGAGCCGCCAAAGTCCCCAGGCAGTCCATTCTGAACCATTGTCGCAGCAACCTCCAAAAAACCAGCGGCTTTTTCAGGGCTTGGGTCCCGGACGAAGTCAAGCTCCGTAAAGAGACGTATGCGCTGATAAGCTAAATTAAGCACAACAGAATTAGGGTGCAGAGCAAATATTGCCGATGCCGTGTCTGTCATTCCGTGATACGCGCCAATGGAAAGCACAACACTATCCAAACTTTTCGCTGCGTTCTCCACAGCGCTTGACCTTGGCATTAACAGTTCAGACTGCGTTACTTGCCGGTATAAAGTATCCCGCTTCTTCCCGAGGCGCTGCCCGGCTGCGGTGGCTGACCATGCGGGTGGTTTACTGTTAAAATGTTCAGCGAGACGACGTGCTCTATTGTCTTGTGCGTTTTGTCTAACCGTCAGCATTTCAATGAGCTGGACTTCCGCAGTATCGTCATCCTCATAGGGAATAAAGCGGCTACTCTCAGCATATAAATTGCCCATTTCCTGCTGGCCAAAAAAGGTCCAGGGTTTGTCTCTCGCCAGCATAATCACTGGGCAGCCCACTGCCGCCGCAAACATCTGAACAGCCGTCGAAGGACCAATTGACCAATCCATGCAGCTCAATATGGCCAGATTGGCTTCAATATCCTGCTTGAGGTCTATTTCATTCAAAAAATGTACATTTTTGATATCGGCCAAAGCCGCACATTCTGCTTCGTCCATATCATATTGAAGTACATAAAATTCCGCATCAACACGTGCAGCCACCCTGCGAAAAACTTCTGTTGAGAAATATGAATTTCTTCTTTCTTTACTCAGCTTTCCGCTTCGCCAGGAGATTGCGACTTTAGGTTTATCATTATCTCCAAGCATCGCCCCAATCTGGTTTTTCAGACTTTTCGGTGGTATCAGAAAGTCACCCTTCACATCTGTCATCTTTGACTCCAGATACATCGGCACCGACCCAGCTGTAACGCTATAATTGATGTCCAAGTCATTCTTTTTGATTTTTGCTTCCAAGTGAGGAAAACTGCGATGGCGGCTACGAAATTGCTGCCGGTCCTCGAACGCTTCAACAGTTGCTGTTGGGAAACTTCGCTCAAAAGCACTGACAAGCCTTGGTTCACACCCAATATATACCTTTTCTGCCTGGCTGATGAGTTCGGGGGTATAGGCAGCAAACATGACCTCGTCCCCAATGCCCTGTTCTGCACAAATCAAGATTGATTTTCCCTTTAAGCTCTGGCCAGTCCAAGGGGGTATGCCGTGTGTAAAATGAGGCACTTTTGCCGCACCCAAATCCGGGTGCAGTCTGTATTCATAATGTGCCCAGGCTTCAGCAGTGCGCCCTTCAGAAAACAAAAAAAGTGCATAGGAAAGATGCACTTGGGCATTTTCCGGCTCAATCTTAAGAGCCGCTTGAAATAATTCTTCTGCCTCTGGGCCGAAATAGAGTTTTACCGCCAGGTTATGTAATGCAGTGACTGACTTGGGCGCCAGCGACACGGCTTGCCGCAAAAACAGGATGCCATTTTGATGATCATTTAGGTAATCAATGAGTAAAATTCCGAGCGTTTCCCACATACGCGCATTCTCGGGGAATATCTGCAAGCTGGACTGCAACAGTTGAATGGCTTCTTCAGGCTTATTGTTCTGTTGCTGGCTAAGTGCCAAATTTAATAAATTGGACGCATCGCTCATGTTCAAACTACAAACTTGGGAATAAGCTTTCTCAGCCATATCAAAAAGCTGCATCCGCTGTGCCAACTCGCCAATGATCTTAAAAATTTCTTCCGTATTTCCATGAACTAAAGAGGCTTCTTGCAAGAGCTCAAGCGCCGCTTCATCCTGGCCTAAATCTACCAGAGACCCTGCTGTTGCCATAAGCACTTTTTTGCTGGAACGACAGAGATTCCATGCTTTTTTTATTAGCACAACCGCAGAATCGGTATCATTGTTCCGAGAAGCCAAAAGTGCCTGTTTTACAATTCTAAGCGCAGCTTTTTCAGTATTCATATTGAATTTTCTATCAAATTACCGCCATGCGCTGACGGAATAAAATAAACTAACCCCAAAGCGGCATAACCAGCCCATCTCTCAATCAAAAACCGGAAATAAATCCAAACGGGTTTTCCCAAAGCAAACTGGCAGCAGGCTATATTATAGCCTTCACTAAACGAGCAAGGTCACCTGCCGTCAAGAGCGCTTTCAGAAACTGGTGGCGCCCCTGCACCTTGGAAGCCCATGCTTCTTTGCTCGTCACAAGAGGCTGACCATCATCCAATGCCAAATAATTTTCCAGCATTAAAAGACACTCTGCACCCTCGAACCCTCGATCACACCGAAGCAGGGTTGTTTCCACCATTTTTTCATTACTTGTCAAAGGTTGAAAAATCTTTGGAACTGGTGTTTTTTCGACAGCTGACAAAACATCTGAGGTAATCGCAAAAAGCCACAAACCCAACGCATAGATATCCATATCTGCCAAGCGCGCCTCAGCCATGGATAATCTGTGGATATAACCCTGCATGCGAGACTCACCAAGCCACGGCATCAAGGAATGCAAAGGGTATGTGGAAAGATAAGCCTGATCAGATCGCTGCTGGCCCAACCCAGAGGCACTCAGACATTTTAAATCCAAAGGCAAGTGTCGACGTTTGATATCCTGCTCCAATGCCAACCAGCGTTCTTCACGTCGGTTACCGTCCGGAAAGAAAACCGTCGATTCTGCATCACGCCATAAAAACAAGGTATCTGCGGCCATATGGCTTACCGCCTTGGTCCATTGATCGGCATTCCCCTCATCTAGTGCCTCAAGGTAAGCATACGTAAGGTCTCCATCAACAGGGATGCAAAGCATGCTTTGACCCAGCGGACATTTGAGACGATAGATATGCTTCGGTATTCTCGGCTGAATGTCTTCTTGAAAACGATTTGCATTAATAAATGTTGCATCCACTTGCTCTTCAGCCAGGAAATAACTTTGCTCTGCTGTAAGCATAAATTCTGGAGGCAGAAAAGCTGGAAAAACATGGTCAAACAAACTTTCCAGCACCATTTTCCCTAGCCGAAAATTACATGCAAACCCACTGCGGCTTCTCAAAAGGGCCGCATCATGGGAAAAAGGCCTCAGCAAAACCTGAAAAATAGTCAAATGTTCGTTGATCAAAGTGATCGCTTCAGGGTTATGTACGGCTATATCCGCAGCGGTCGCCCCTGTTAAGGCCAACACAACTGGCTTTTCCAGCTCTACATACAGTGTCAGCCATCGATAAAAGTCTGAGCGACGGCCACCCTTTAACCACCTCAGCCACTTGTCGCTATCAAGGCAGGACGCATCAGCATTGAAATTGGCAATATCAATTACAGTTTTCAAAGGTTGATCCACAGAAGGTCAATATAGACGCCCATATTGATTACATCAGGCACAAAGCAAATTGTTCATCAACTGCTTTAAACTCAATAAATTTTTCTTCATCAACAGGAATGCCGGAAATCACACGGCTGGCATAGCATTTTTTTTCCGGATCTCCGGGCACGCAGGGGAACGTATTGCCTTCGATAGACGCAAGTTTTCGAATTTGACCCGCCATTTCCTGTAGCCGGGTTTTGAATGCATCAAGCGGCTGAAAAGAGGCAATATCAAGCGCCATCATAAAGTGCGAAATGGATCTTCGCTTTTCCAGCTCCACATACATGGCTGTCAGCTCCGTGGCAACTGGCCCCCCGGCAAGCATTCCACAAAAGATTTCAACCATCATGCCCAACCCAAAGCCTTTATAATCACCTGATGGTGCCAAAGAGGCAGCCTTGTTCGCATCAACAACCATGGTTCCCTCGTCATCATAGGCCTGCCCGGGCATAAGTTCTTGCCCTGTACGCCGATGGTTAATTACTTTGTTCCATGCTACTTGAGAGGTTGCCATATCAAGACAAAACGGACCTTCATCCATCATGGGGGCACAAAAACAGATGGGGTTGGTACCAAAAAAAGATTGTCGAGCACCCGGGACTTTTACCAAAGCATCTGCATTGGTAAAGCAGAGCCCTAAATAGCCCTTTTCTGCAGCCTGCAAACCATAGTAGGCGGCAGCTGCAAAATGGCTGGAATTGCTTACTGCAACCGCCCCAACCCCCGTTTCTGCCGCCATTGATATGGCTGCATCCATCGCTTTGCGCCCGACAAAGGGACCAAACCCATGATCCCCATCCAGGATGGCGCAAGATGCTTTTCTTTGCAGGAGAGTTATCTCCGGCTTCCTATTGATCCGACCACTAAGCGCAACGCGACTATAGTGGGGGAACAGTTGAATTCCATGTGAATCCGTCCCGCGCAAAGAGGTCTCTACCAACGCATTCACCACATCTTGGGCGACATTTTCAGGTACAGATTTTTCAATGAGAACTTTCAACATCACTTGTCGTAACTTGTCATGATTAAACATGTGCATGTTTAATCTCCTGCCATTCACCTGAAGAGAGCAGACTTCGGTTCAGAGCATCTATCACTGCACAAGAAGGCAGCGCATCTTGAAAACTGGGCCGGTGGCCATTTAAATGGTCAAGTGTAACCCGCCCTACCTCTAAATCGGCCACATCCTGCAAAAACTGCCTGACACTTTCGAAACCGTATCCTGTGAAACGCTGTTCACCATCTGCGCCAGGCAAAAATTCGGCAAAATAAGGGTTCACATCACTAACACCATTTTGCTCTGTTGTTAAAGTAACCCCCCGATTTCTCTGGTCTAAATCCAGCCGCCCCTCGCTTCCCACGATCAACAACAATTGGTCCGACATAGCCGAACTTTTGTTTGCTTCAATCCAGTTCAGGTTAAATTGACTAACAAAGGTGTCGCCGTGTGGTTTCTCCCATTCAACAGTGGCGTGCACACTGTCCCAGGTATCAATGCCTTCCTTAGTCAGAAAACTTTTTACCCCGACAGCCACCACTCGCTGTGGTCGAAAATGTGTCAGGTGCCATATTAGATCAATATAATGAACACCAAGATATTGGGCGATATTTGTTCTGGTGGCCCATGACCTGAACATATCTATCGGTATTAGCTTTTTCTGGCTATAATGCACCACCGCATATAAAGGATCGCCAATCATATTTTCAGCAAGGGCCTTCTGCGCATATTGATTGGACTGGTCATATCGCTTGTGAAACTCAACGGCCCCATAAAGATTTCCGGCAGCGGCGAGTTGCACCAATTCACCCGCCTCGTCAAGGGTTGGGGTAAGGGGCTTCACCACAAGTACATGCATATGCGCGGCAAGAAGTTGTTTTGATATTTCAAAATGCAAATGATCCGGCACACAGACTATTCCGGCATCAAAGCTGGCCAAAACGCCAGCACCCATACCGGTCATACCCTTGTCGCCCAACGCTATATAATCAACATTGACGCCTGTCTTGAGCTGTTCTCTTAACCGGGATACCGCTTCTATTACGGTGCCTTCATTATCTTCACGAATAGCCGCCACTGTGACCTGCGATATTTCCATATCCCGGGCTGCCTCAAATATTGCAGCCAATAATACACCGGGCCCGTGACCTCCACGGCCCGTGACATACATGCCGGCACCAACTACCAAAATTCTCATGTTAGTTTTTCCATAACAATCTTTGCAATTTCCAGGTCGCGAGGCGTATCCACGTCGATCACGTCAGCTGGGTCCATCACATAAGGCAAAATATTGGCCCCTGTCATTGAACCCGCCCAAATAGTCCCGGGCCGCGTAACATCAATAACACAGTTATAGTGATACATAATCGGCAGATCTTGCCGTCTAAGCAAATATGGCTCTGGGTGCTCGTCTTTCATTAACGCCGATAAAAACCCGTTATCGCCAATCCGAAACACGCGGTACGGATGCTCTCTGGGCTCAGACACAGACCTTACAGAGCTGGCGTCCGGGTTGGACTTTAACAGCTTAACGGCTTCATCAATCCATTCTGGTTTTCGGTAGGGAGCTGTCGGGCGCAAATGCACAACCAAGCTTGCTTCAAAATGTTCGCTCTGCTGCATAAACTGTAATGCATGCTCAAAGACAGGCAAGTCCAATACATGGTTCTCCGCTAGATGGACGGGGCGAATAAACGGCACTTCCGCTCCTGCATTTCTCGCGACCTCAGCTATTTCAGCATCATCAGTAGATACAATCACACGGTCAATTTCCATAGCCTCCAGCGCATGCTCAATGGAATGAACAAGCAACGACCGACCCGCAATCTCTGCTAAATTTTTGCGAGGAATACCTACCGAGCCCCCTCTCGCCGGAATGATAGCAATCACGTTATTAATCATGTCGCTCCAACTTGAAATGACCTGTAGGCCTGAAAAATCTAAGTTCTGTAGGCCACAGCTTACGCCAACAGGTTAAATTTGTGCCAAAAAACCAAAGATAAGACAACATTAAAAAAGGGGCGAACTATGCCTTGCCTGAAAGAAATAAAGTATGTGATAAAAGAACTTAGACTAATTGACATAGATTATCACATTAGCCAACAGGATGCCTGTGCTTCATTTTGCTACATATTTTGATACGCAATATGCCAGCCGAGGCTTGAGTTTGTTGGCGTCCCTGCGACGGCAATGCCAAATCGATTTCAAATTATATATTCTGTGCCTTGATGAGGAAACTTATCAATTTTTCAACTCACGGCGCTGGCGCGATGTTGTACCCGTATCCAGAAAAACGCTATTTGAGTTTGATACATCTCTAAAACATATCAGCACGGAACGTGACGGTGCGGACTTGATCTTCACGATGACCCCCTGTTTCATTTCCTATTTGTTTGAAACAGTACCCGAAGCAGACCTGATCACTTACCTGGATGCCGATATCTACTTTTTCTCCAGCCCGGAAACAACCTTGAAGGAGATAGGCAACTCTTCAATTGCCATCATCGAACACAGGTTTTCACCAAAAAACTTTCATCTTCGCGCGTACGGTATTTTTAATGTCGGCTGGGTCACCTGGCGCCGTGATGCTCAAGGCCTCAAATGCCTGAAGGAATATAGGGCCGATTGTTTGAATTGGTGTCACGATGAGTTGGACGGCTGTAATTTTGCCGACCAGCGATATCTGGACAGGTGGCCCAGTCTCTATACCAACCTATGTGTCATTTCCCAACCAGGAGCCAATACAGCCCCCTGGAATATTGACCGCTACCCCCTATCGGTGGACGGAAAGAAAATCAACATAAATGGTTCGCCTTTGGTGTTTTTCCATTTTCATAAATTTTCACTATCGGCGGAAGGTACTTACGCCACTCATCTGGAAAACTACATTCCTGAAGGGACTATAATAGCCCCTGAAATAATTTCTGCGATCTATGCCCCATACGCCAAGCGCGTGCGCCGCTTAACGTCAGAGGGGAAAACTGTAAACACTGGCATTCGCTATCATAAACAAGCCAAGGAAAAACATTATAAAAGCCATCTTCCCCAACTTGAGAAGGCGACAGAAATACAGGATTGTTCTGCAGTCCTGGGGGAGCCAGGGATGGCTGACTATCTAGCTGATGGATTCAATAGCCTGCAAAGGCAAAAAAAAACCAAGTCTGCCTTTGGAATTCATCCAACTCAGAAGAACAGGTTTTTGTGGTTAAGTGCCATGATGGCCGCTGGCATGAGCCATAATGCCTGTCAGGGCAAAAACAAGTTTACCCTGCTGGACTGGGGTATCAGCATTGGCAACTGTTCTATGGCGCTGCAGCATTTTTTTGCGACAGACTTCATAGAGTACACCACTTGCACACTATCTTCCTTAGCCAAAAAAGGAATGGCGCTGGGTGCTCCCTGCCAATGGCTCTCCATGCCAGCTATACAGCCACTTGAAGCCGCAGCAGGGCAATATGACATTATCCTTTCGGGTTCCTCATTACATTACGCCTTTGACTGGGAACAGTGTTTGGCCTCACTTTTGCAGAACAGTCTTTCCGTTGTAGGGCTGTACGATGTTGCTCTGGTGTCCTCAACGCCAAGCTACAGAATGACCGAGCGTATGTATAATGACAAAAGAGAAATGGAAACTCAGGCATGGGCCATCAATATAACCGAATTGGAAACCATAGCTACCGCATATGGGTTTATAATCAGCGCGGAGCTTCCAGCTCTTGGCATTAGATACTGTGAAGGTGCCCAGGAAAACCCGGAATACAGGGGCCTGTTACTCCGACGTTTATAGAGGAAAATTAATGTTCCCAGAAGTTCCTGCCAAGATTGCCGACGATCGCTGGCTCGAAGATAATGGAGAAGAGCTTCGCCTTGATTATGATCTGGACGAAAACTCCATAGTATTGGATATTGGTTCCCACGTAGGGGATTGGGCGCACGATATAATCTCAAGATACAATTGCACAGTCCACTTGTTTGAGCCCTACAGAGAGTTCGCTGACGAGGCCTCGAAGCGCTTTAAAGATAATCCAAAAATACATGTACATAATTTTGCGATCCTTGACTATGACGGGTTCGCTGATCTGGCGCTCCACGGTACAGGCTCAACACTTTTTTCCAGCTCCAGTAACAATTGCCGAATCCGCGTCCGCAATATCTCCGATGTGTTTGCCGAGTTGCAGCTGAAACACATCCATCTGGCAAAAATCAACATTGAAGGCGCTGAGTTCGACCTGTTGGACCATATGATAAGCACGGGACTTCTAACAGCTTTCGACAATTTACAAATTCAATTCCATGATGTCTTTAAGGATGCTGTAGACCGCCGCCGGAGAATTCAAAACGCGCTCGCGCACACCCATGCCCCCACATATAATTATGCTTTCGTATGGGAAAATTGGGTGCGCACCACTCCCAAAGTCAGGGAATATGAGATTATAAACCGGCACGCAGCTCAACAGATTACTGTTGATGGCTGGAACACCAATACAGCAGCCACCAAACAACATACGGCCTTTCGGCTCTTGCTTGATGATCTGAAGACCGGCAAGCCGCGCAAAGATATTGACGTGCTTGATATGGCCCTGAAATACCTTCCTTCGAACATTGATACGCTGCTGGAAGTAGGTTGTGGCAGTGGTTATATTTCAGAAGTTATCCACCATTCCAGACCGGATATTAGTCACTATATCGGCCTCGACCGGGCAGCTGCCATGACGGATCTTGGTCAAAAAACTTATCCAGAGCATGAGTTTTTGACTGGCAATGCCAATGCGTTGCCTTTTACTGATAAAAGTATAGATGTTGTCTTAAATGGCGTATCGCTCATGCACACGATCGACTATCCGCAGGCGATCGCCGAATGTGCACGTGTTGCAAAACGGTATTGCGTTTTCAGTACAGTACCCATCCATACAGAAGGCGGCTCTGTTTATTTGAGGAAATTTGCCTACGACAACCCGGTTTTCGAAATAAACTTTCACGAACAAGAAATTGTTAATTTATTTGAGCTTGCAGGCTTGAAAATTGTTAACAAATGGGAAAGTCTAGCATACGATCTCTCTGATGTAATTGGTGAGCCGACAACAACCAAAACATATGTTTGTGAAGTGCTGGAGTTTGGAAAAAGCAACCCCCTTCCTCATCTCCGTCATCGTGGCCCCTTCGTCAATATCGGATGTGGCCGTCATTATGCTGCAGGCTGGAAGAATTTCGACATTCAGCCCTATTCAAACGAAGTCTTAAAACATGATATCCTGGAACGTCTCCCTCTGGGAGATGAAAGCTGCACACTGGTATATCACTCTCATGTTCTGGAGCACCTCCCTCGTTGGCAAGCACCGCATTTCCTTCGCGAATGTTTCCGGGTTCTTAGGCCCGGCGGAGTGTTGCGTGTAGTTATTCCGGACCTTGAGGTAATCTGCCGTCTGTACCTGGAGAACCTTTCCAAGGCCATTGAGGGAGACGTGGCGGCAACCGAGCGCCGGGAATGGATGATGATTGAGCTGATCGATCAAATGGTCCGGGAGGAAAGTGGCGGCGAAATGTTACGGTACTGGCAACAATATCCTATTCCTGAAAAAGACTTCATGTTGTCACGAGTTGGACATGAGGCGCGCCCAATGGTGGAGAGTGTGCAAAGCCAAATCGATACAGAGCAGGCCGGAAGATCAACCTCGCCCTTGTTTGGCAACCGAGACAAGCCTGACACAGAAAGCATGGCTCAATTTAGGCAATCAGGCGAAGTCCATCAATGGATGTATGACAGATTGTCTTTGACGTTGTTATTAGAGGAATGTGGTTTTGTTGCCCCCCGCATATGCGTGGCGGATCAATCAAGTATCCCCGGGTTCGAGCATTACGGCCTGGAAAGACTTGCGAACGGAGATATTCGTAAACCGGATTCCCTTTTTGTTGAAGCCTATAGGCCTGCGCCTTGATAATAAAGAATGACCTAGTAAGCCACCCAAGGGGCACAGGAGGAAAAGCTGCTTAGTGTAATTGTCTATGGGCGAAATGACGGACACGGCACAAACTTGTCCAAACGCGCAGCATTGAGCCTCAACACTATCGCCAGCGTGCTTGGGCGTGATGATGACGAAATTATCTTCGTCGATTATAATACTGCAGATGATCTCCCGACCTTCCCGGAAACTGTGGCAGATACGCTGACATGTCGGGCAAGGGCTCTCCTCAAGATTATTCGTGTTCGACCACACCATCACCTCCCCTATAAGCCCCATACCGACATGGTCGTGATAGAAGCAATTTCCAGAAATATTGCGATACGTCGGGTGAATAAATCTTGCCAATGGGTTCTTTGCACCAATACAGATATGATTTTTAATACTGATGCAAAAGACACATCATTAACGGATATTGCAGCCAGTCTGGCCAAGGGGCTTTACCATATACCGCGTTTCGAATTACCGGAAACACTGTGGGAAAATTTTGACCGCTCATCACCCGGCGAAGCGCGCACCTTTTTGCGGAAAAATGCCAAAACTATGGGACTGGAAGTTTGTGTAGAGGGGCCCGCAGACACCCTTTACGATTATTGTGGTGACTTTCAACTTATCCACCTTGATCTTTTGCATGAAATTCAGGCTTTTGATGAGACCATGCTGCTTAAGGGATGGTGTGACCCTAATATTGCCCGCCGCCTTCAAAAACACGGCTACCCTGCAAAATCGCTGTTTCCCACGGTCAAAGGTTTTCATTGTGGCCATCACCGGGGATTTGAAGCGCCTGACAAAAAAAGTCGTTCAGGCCCAACCAAAAATGATGCCGAACTTTATTTCTACAATCTTCAGGAAGCGATACCTCCTTATCAACCGCCCAAATGGGGTTTCAAAGACCTTAAGCTGGAAACATTTCAACTGAATAGCAGGATACAATACAGTCAAACAATCCAGAATATCTGCTCTGGGCTAAACGCCAAAAGCCAGAATATTGCTTACCCGCCTGAATTGCGAAACAGCCTGATTTACCAATCAGAAACTATATTGCCGTTCCTTGCTGATCTTCTTTGGACAATCACCCCTGAAAGCGAGATTGCTCTGATTGGTGTAAATCCCCAGTTTGCCAATATATTCGCAACCTTTGCAGAACAAATGTCCCTCAATCACACGATTACGACCCTGGGCAAAGACTGTGAAATGCCCGCAGGTGCAACAGAAAATGCAGATGTTATTCTTTTAAATTTCGGCCTGGAATATGAACACGTCAAGGATATGGACGACAATGCGCTGGTTAGCATGCTGGAGCCAATGGACGAAATGATTGACCACGTGATCCAGGAAGAGGACCAGCGGCTTAAGGCCAACAAATCTCATCGCCGTTTTATATTTATAAATGCTGAAAGAGCCCTTCGGCCAGGATTGAGCTATCACAATCAACTCTGGTTCTACGCAAAACTCGCGCCCGAATTTCACATTTCCATCGTGCCTCTCCAAAGCCGCGTCTGTTACGGATACCTGAAAACCCCCTCCACTCAGTTTCATGCGCTGGATTTGGCACAGCCACTGTCCGAACATCCTGGGTTCAAACGGCAACTATCCAGCACTGAAATAATGGCCCTTTACAGTCAGGTACGGTACATTTGCGAGGCCGTCATCCCTGCTGACCAATCAGACATTCCACCGGAGTTTTTAAAGCCAACTCTGGCGGCAATTGTTGAGATCTTATTGGATATACCCCATTGCCCTCTCCCCAGAGATGCCTTGGAGAAAATTCACTCAAGCTGGCTGCTTCAACGTCCAAGCCAGAGGTGTGCGGGCACGATCACTGTCCCCGTAAATACGGAGACCCACTCCGTACCCGCGCATAGTGTATTGGCAGATTACCGGGCTTGGGACAATGCTGACTGGCTAGCATGGGCCAAACGATTTGGAGAAGGTATCGGTGACCCCCAAGACAGCCGTGTTCGAAGTGCCCAATCATGGGCTCAAATTCAGATACTCTTCAAATTGGACAGGTTTGGCCTGTTGGACGGAATGTCCCGACTTCGCCTCGATTCCAAGGATGCCAGTCGTATGGTGACCTTGCTGGCCAAAAATTCAAAGGCAATCGACCTGCTCCCTGATATTGATACCACACTTTCCCAAAAGAGCATGTCCAGTGAGCAAAAGCTTGAGGCACCTGCCGCCAATAGAGAGGCATATTTGTTGGCAGACGTAGCAATATCACAAATGCATCCGAAAAAGTGCTGGGGGGCTGTGGCTCTGATCCCAGCCCTCTTTTTTATGGCAGAGAAGGTCAAGCTCGGCGGCACTCTTCTTCTGGAAAGCGATATCAAGGTCATAAAACATGATCGTCCAAGCTGTTTGAATGCAGCCCATCTGGCTTCAGGCGAATATGCCCGCATCCTGGAAGGGTTTTGTGGACTTAAGCTTGAGAACGACAATAATTATTCCATGAATGAATTTAGTATCGATTGCTTTTCTCGCCTACATCAAGCACCCATGATGCCCAAAATAGTCACAGAATTTCCCAGCGGTGTCGTTGTCACGTCTGCCGTTATTGCACTTCACAAGGAAAAAGCTGTGCAAAAGGAGTACTGGCGCCGTGCTCAAGTCGAAGCCATCAGGCTTGAGGAGGGCCTAGCCTTTTTTCAGCCAACAACCAGAGAGCCTTCTGATTTAATAAGCCGTGGAATTCCTCTATTCCCCGGGCAATATGAAATGACCATCAAAAGCCGGGTCGCTACCAACGTGAATGTGAAAATCGAAAATAGTTACGGGCATATCCTTTTCAAAGGGACTCGCAACCCATCCCACGTTCACAATGTGATATTCACCCAGGAAGAGCACGAAAATTTTAAACCCACCGCCATAACAATTTCAATTGCAGGGGATGGTCTGTCCCAATCAGCGGGTCTGCAAATAGAGTTTTCGCTGCTGGACCTGGAAAAACAGGGTTCTATACTATGACTGCCAACCGCTTTACGGTCTGCATGCTCATTAACCAGACCCTGCCAGTTTCCCAGTTAATTTCCTATGCCCGCGCGCTTAACCTGTCGGAAGCCCTATTAATAGTTAGCTCCCATGAGCTTTTTGACTTTGAAAAACTTTCACTACAGGAAGCTCTACCAAACTGTGAAGTTCTATCCTTTCTGGACATTCTTGATCATCAATCACAAGAGTGGGCTGATACCCAAACTGCCAAAACCCTGCGTGATCTGCACAAGGATGTTTCCTTTCGCGATAATTATACACAACATCAGATGACACTCAGTTGTAGGCTAAAAAATGATATATTGCACAAAACCCTTTGCAAAGACTGGCTTATTGAAACTGGTGACGTGGTTTTTTACCATTGTTCCGGGCTTGGTATTCACGATGTATTTTGGCGCTCGCTAGGGTCTAATGCTATCAAAACACCCCCTCTGCAGACACCTTCAGCACCTGCTGAAACCACTCAGTTCCACTATGTTGGTAACAGCGACACTATTGGCTGGTTGTTTTTGTCTTCCGTAAAAAGAGTGCGGTTCGCCAACGAAGTGCCTGTTCGATCTTTTGATATGCCAACAACCTTCGATACGAAATGTGACGCAACATTAATGGAGGATATTCATTCAGGAGTAACCAGGAATGTCGGCAAGGACTTGCATTGGCGTACAGCGACAACCATTCACGGCTACAGGCCCTGGATGATCCGCAAGATACCAAATTTGGATATATGCATCGACGGCTTTCACCCGCCCAATTATCCACGAAGTTATATAGATGCCTATCCACGTTCTGCAAACATCGTTACAAATGACCCCGTTTCCGCACAGTGGTTTCAAACCCATGGCTTTAAGGTTTGTTCGTCGGCAAGGCTGACAATCCCGACTATGAATTACCCTGAAGAAATCAATGACCTCAATACCGTGGTTTTTGCACTCAACCATGCGGGGGACTGGTCGGCCCTTATCAATAGAGGGGATACAGACCGCCTGGTGGTTTCTGCCTATAAATTGGCTAAAGCCTGCCCTGAGCAAACTATTATTATACGCCCCCACCCCACGATGGCACACTGCGCACATGAGGGTGCAGGCTCACTCGATCGCCTTAAAGAATTTGTAAGGCGTACCGATTGCAGTAACCTTTTCTTATCACAAGAGCCTTTAGAATATGATTTTGCGCGTGGTGACCTATTTATCAGCGAATATTCACAAGTTTTAATCGACGCCTGGCGTACGGGAAAACCGGGAATTATTGCGAATTTAACTGGTCGGGTTTCTTTTATGGAAGCTTTCACCGGCATGGGGTTTGCAACTATAAAAAACCTACCCGCCTTGATTGGAACTGTGCAGAGAATGCTGATCCAGCCAAAACGCACTAAGCAGAAGTTAATCAGTGCACAGCAGCGCTATAATACGAAACTTCAAGAGTTTTTAAAATGATCACAAACCACGACAACTTGGCGGCACCTTACTGCGGGAAAAAAATACTGATTACCGGAGGGCTTGGGTTTATTGGGTCAAATTTGGCGAACCGGCTTGCGAAAGCCCAAGCAGAAGTCACCATCGTTGACAGCCTGGTCCCCGATTACGGCGGTAATCTTTTCAATGTTGAAGACAGTAAAAACCTCACTATCAATATCTCGGATATTCGCGACAAACACAGCCTGAAGTGGCTGGTTCATGAAAAAGATTATATCTTCAACCTGGCCGGACAAACATCACACCTTGATTCTATGCACGACCCTTTAACAGACTTAGAAATAAATGCTGCGGCACAATTATATTTGCTGGAAGCAGTTCGCCATGAAAACCCTGCCGCCAAGATCGTTTTCGCCAGTACCCGTCAAATATACGGAAAGCCTCAACATTTGCCAATTGGGGAAGATCACCCCCTTGAACCAACGGATGTGAATGGCATCCATAAAATGGCGGGTGAGAAATATCATTTTTTATATCATAACGTTTATGGACTTTGGTGCAGCGCCTTACGCCTTACAAATACATATGGACCGCGCATGCGCATCAAGGATGCCCGCCAGACTTTTCTTGGGATTTGGTTGAAACTTGCCATTCAGAAGAAACCTTTTGAGGTTTGGGGCGGTGCCCAGCTTCGTGATTTCAGTTATGTCGATGACACCATTGATGCCTTGCTCGCCATTGCCTGCAATGAAGCTGCAAACGGCGAGGTTTATAATATCGGTGGCGATCAGGTCTATAGTCTGGAAACTACAGCCAAAATACTGTCAGAACTGGCTGACGACGCGCCTTTTCTTGTGAAAGCCTTTCCTGCAGAACGCAAAAAAATCGATATTGGTGATTATTATGCCAATGACGAGAAGCTTAGAAAAATGCTTGGTTGGGCGCCAAACACAAGTCTGGTTGAAGGTCTGAAATCAAGCCTCTCCTATTATAGAGAGCATTTAGAACAGTATCTCTGAGAAGGTTTTCTGAATAATGCAAACTCCAAAACCAACCATTTTGCAGGTTAACCCCCAAGCATCCTATATCGCCCATAAAGATGCTATTGATAGTGCTGTTGCCCGTGTGCTGGACAGCGGCTGGTATATTTTAGGTACTGAAGTAGCAAACTTCGAAACTGCCTTTTCAACCTTTTGCGGCAGTCAACACTGTATCGGCGTCGCTAGCGGTACAGATGCCTTAACGCTCGCGTTAATTGCCTCAGGTATTGGCCCCGGCGATGCGGTTGCAACCGTGTCATTCACGGCACTCGCGACAGTGGCCGCCATCAGCTTAACTGGTGCTAATATTCATATTGTGGACATAGAGGACACGGGAACCATGTGCCCGGCAAGCCTTTCAAGGGTTCTGGAAGAAGCCAATGGCGCGATAAAAGCTATCGTCCCGGTGCATCTGTATGGGCATATGGCTGATATGGCTAAAATCTCTGCCTTGGCCAAAATACACAATTGTATCGTCATTGAGGATTGTGCCCAGGCCCACGGTGCCGAAAGAGACGGCTTTAAAGCCGGTCAATCAGGAAACGCCGGATGTTTCAGTTTTTATCCGACAAAAAATTTAGGGGCGATTGGCGATGGCGGGGCAATAATTTCAAACGACCCAACACTTGCCGACAAACTGAAAAGCCTACGTGAATACGGCTGGCGAGATAGAATTTGTGTTGAAGAAAGAGGGATTAACAGCCGTCTTGATGAAATTCAAGCCGCCATCCTGAACGCCAAACTACCATTGTTGCACGCCGAAACACGTAAACGTCAAGAAATTGCCAGTATGTATGACCGTGCGCTTTTCCAATCCTCTGCTGTTTGCCCCTTAACCAGACACCCGGCCACAACTCACGCATTTCATCAATATGTCTGTTTGTCAGACCAGCGTGAAATGGCACGTTCATCGCTCAAGGATGCCGGTATTGCAACGGGGATGCACTATCCTCTGCCTGTTCACCAGGAACCCGCATGGGCAGAAAAACTGAGGTTACCAAATGAAGGACTTCCAAGCACTGAAGCACTTTCCAAACAAATCTTCAGCCTGCCTATGCATCCACATTTATCCGATGAGGAAATATCAAGAATATCCACAGCGCTTTGTCAAATATGAGGCGGTAAAACTATTTTTTGCATAAACGTCTGAGACTTGGCATCAGAATTGATTTACTTTTTTTGCCCGCAAACAAGCAGCTGGCGAAAACATTCTAATAACGGCACAGGACCACAATATGGGCGACACTTTTTGCGCATTGCCATGGAAACATCTGACGATCAACCCATATGGCGGGGCACAGGTGTGCTGTGTCTCAACTGCAATGGTCCAGGATCACGGAGCTGATGCGTCGCTATACACAACACCACTGGAAGATGTGTTCAACAGTGACGGCATGCGCGCAATTCGGCAAAGAATGCTAACTGGGAAGCCATCTGAAGAATGCCGCAATTGTTATGAAAACGAAGCAAACGGACTTAAAAGCGAAAGGCTTTTGCAAAATGCTTTATGGCGCGATCAATACCATTTTGGTCAAAACGAAGCTGTTGCGGCAACCCTGCCTGACGGAAGTACCATCAATGATACTCCCGCTTACTATCAGTTACTTATCAGCAACGTTTGCAATCTAGCGTGCCGCATGTGTCATTCCGGCTCGTCTTCAAAAATTGAAGCCGATGCCATTCACAATGCCTGGGCCCCAGGCAACAACAGCCTCAGTTTGCCAAAATGGGACGAAAGTAGAATCTCAATTGGGCCGGCAAGAAAGCTTGGGGTTGCCCGACTAGGCATCAAAATGAAAAATTCGGCAGAAACAAGAAGCTTCCATATTGATGGCCAAGCAACATTTTCTGCCCCCAGGTTGGCGGAGGATATTATTGGTTGTTACTTGTCCATAGAAACAAGCACACCACCGCCCTGGTCAATCGTCGTTTCAGTGGATGATCATCCCGTTTTCAATGCAAGCATCCATGAAAAGATAGTTTCGCAGACAATCATGTTTCCTGAGCAAGAGAAAGTATCGAAAGATATTTCTATTAAAATAAAAATTGGGGATAGCACAGCCGCGCAGCTTAAAAATATCGAACTTATACGCAAACCGGGCTCGGGTTCAAAAAGCGACAGAACCCTTTCGCGATTTTCGGAGAAGAAGAAGCCCTTGTTTGAGCAGGATTCGTTTCTGTTCCATGAGTTGCTTAGAAATGCAGACACCATGCAGCGGCTTTATGTGGTTGGCGGCGAACCTTTTTATGCCAAGCCTCTTTTACGCATGATTGATTATCTGGACGACACCGGGGACTGCGCACATATTGATGCTGTCTTCACCTCCAATGCCACAATCGTCAATGACAAGCTTCTGGCCCAGTTGCAGAAGTTCAGGGAAGTTCATATCGGGTTCAGCATCGAGGGATTTGGGCCCATTCAGGAATATATACGCTACCCTTCCAAGTGGCAGGAAATAGAAACAAACATCAAGAAATTCCGGGACATAGATGGTATCAAAATTCATGTTGTCGCCACCCTGCAGCTCCAAAGCGCACTCTATCTCACGGATTTGCTTCGTTTTTGCGATAAACTGCAAATAGCCTGCGGTGTGAACCTGGTCTATTACCCGGATTACCTCAATATTCTGGCACTGCCCAGAGCAGCCAGAACAGCCGCCGCCGAGCGGCTGGAGACTTATCTGGAAAATGACAATCCCTCCGAGGCCTGCAGGAATGAACTGCTGCCGATAATCAATCACCTTACCAGTGACGATGACATGTTCAGCCACGATCTTATGCGCCAGTTCATGCTGTTTACCAATGATCTGGACAAAGGCAGGCAACAGTCTTTCCGGGACACTTTTCCCGAACTGTTGGCCTTCATTGAAGACACCGGGTTTCAGTGGACCGACGAAACACGATACTTCAACAAAATATCAAAACAAAAATCATGATGAAGAGATATCCCATGCCAGTCCTTGAATATAAAACTCTGAGTTTTTCTGAAAGACAAGGTGAAATATGACCCGCACGTTTTGCGCATTGCCATGGAAACATCTGACGGTCAACCACTATGGGGGAGCACAGATTTGCTGTGTATCTCGCAGCATGATTCGTGAAGATAATACTGATGTCTCCCTGTACACACGTTCGCTCAAGGAAACATTTAACGCTGAAAGTATTCGCCAGGTCAGGATCAACATGCTGAAGGGCGAGAAATCTACCGAATGCCAGCTTTGTTATGACAATGAAGCCAATGGCTTGAAAAGCGAACGCCTCATACAAAATGCCACTTGGCGCGAAAAAAGCGGCTTCGACATTGCTACCGCTAAAAGAAACACTGAAGCAGATGGCCATTTATCAACTGAAAGCCCTGAATACCTGCAGCTCATGGTTAGCAATGTATGCAATCTGGCATGTCGCATGTGCAACGGTGAATCATCATCAAAAATTGAGCTAGACTCTGTTCATGGTGCCTGGGCACCCGGCTACAATAATTTTGGTTTACCAGTGTGGGACGGCAACCAAGTAGAGATTGGCCCCGCGCAAAAACTCGGGGTTACCCGCCATGGGATCAATGAAATAACTACAGAAAACTCAACCGAATATTGGATCAAAAAGCATGCCTCTTTCAAAATACCTCGCATGGAAGAAACCTATACAGGGTGTGAGATATACATCCATGATTTGGACCTCAACCCAACTAATCTTACCGTAGCGGTTGATAAAACCAGTGTTTTTCAAGGAACGCTAAACCAAAATAATCAGAGCAAAACAATATGGTTTGAGAACATTAAGCCCACAGGGAAAGACCTAACACTGGAAATTTCCATTGACGCTGGCGGGCCTGTACACTTGAAGAGTGTGCGCTTGGTCAAGGAGACTAACAACACCCAAAAAGGTGAGTCCGCCCTTTCGCGATTTTCGGAGAAGAAGAAGCCCTTGTTTGAGCAGGATTCGTTTCTGTTCCATGAGTTGCTTAGAAATGCAGACACCATGCAGCGGCTTTATGTGGTTGGCGGCGAACCTTTTTATGCCAAGCCTCTTTTACGCATGATTGATTATCTGGACGACACCGGGGACTGCGCACATATTGATGCTGTCTTCACCTCCAATGCCACAATCGTCAATGACAAGCTTCTGGCCCAGTTGCAGAAGTTCAGGGAAGTTCATATCGGGTTCAGCATCGAGGGATTTGGGCCCATTCAGGAATATATACGCTACCCTTCCAAGTGGCAGGAAATAGAAACAAACATCAAGAAATTCCGGGACATAGATGGTATCAAAATTCATGTTGTCGCCACCCTGCAGCTCCAAAGCGCACTCTATCTCACGGATTTGCTTCGTTTTTGCGATAAACTGCAAATAGCCTGCGGTGTGAACCTGGTCTATTACCCGGATTACCTCAATATTCTGGCACTGCCCAGAGCAGCCAGAACAGCCGCCGCCGAGCGGCTGGAGACTTATCTGGAAAATGACAATCCCTCCGAGGCCTGCAGGAATGAACTGCTGCCGATAATCAATCACCTTACCAGTGACGATGACATGTTCAGCCACGATCTTATGCGCCAGTTCATGCTGTTTACCAATGATCTGGACAAAGGCAGGCAACAGTCTTTCCGGGACACTTTTCCCGAACTGTTGGCCTTCATTGAAGACACCGGGTTTCAGTGGACCGACGAAACACGATACTTCAACAAAATATCAAAACAAAAATCATGATGAAATGCGATAAAATAATTGAGTACGTGCACATCCCCAAGTGTGGTGGGTGGACCATTTACCAACATTTTAAGGACCTTTTTGGTGAAGAAAAAATCGCAGATGTCACATACGATCCAATACCTGGCACCTTTTCTATTGAAGATACCAATATCATCATAGGCCACCGTTCATCCGATTTTTTTGACCAAATACAAAACCATAATCAATACAAGCCTTTTCGCTTCACATTAGTACGTGACCCAGCCGAGCGTCTTTGGTCTTATTATCGCTACTTGGCGCGTACCACACGCCTTCCTCCTCACAAATGGATGTCTCGCATGGGCTTTCGAACCTTTTGTGAACGGGTTTTGGCCATGAAAGCCTATCATGATCCGATCAAAGACCAGGCAACAATGTTCTCCGGGCACGAAGCCTTTCAAGTTCAGTATATTACGGGCCTCCGTTGGCCGACCAAAGATCAAATCATCCAGGCACTGGATACCAAATTCAATATAGTGGCCCCAATCCACCTAATTGATTATACCCTACAGGAAATTTCAGAATTACTTTCCTTACCATATAATCCGGCCGAACATTTAAACGCCGATGAGCCCCAAAAGCCCTACACATTAGATACTCACATGTCAGAGGAAGATATTACCTTCATTAGGGACAAATTCTCGCTGGATTATTTTTTGTATGAATTAGTGTGTGAGCGCTACAATGCGCATGATCCGTCAGCATAAATATGCTAGCTATACAGGCCAAAAATGTATCAGAAAAGTTATCCGCTAACCCTCTTCACTACATGTAAGCCCTTCACAGGGCTGGCGGCTGTTCACCAGAAAAATGCCCTTCGCTCCTGGGCAGCCCTTGGCATCGATGTTGTGGTGTTTGGCAATGAAGCTGGTGTGGCAGATATCACCAGAGAAATTGGCGCTACACATATCCCTGTTGTTGCAAGAAATGAAGAAGGTCTGCCTTTGATAGGAGATATCTTCGGGAAGGTAACAGAACTGTCAAGCAAACCATTTTTGGGTTACCTGAACTCTGACATTCTCCTGCACCCCGTTTTCCTTGAGGCATTTGAAGCTTTTAGCAACTGGGTGACACCGGCTTCTCAGGCTCTCCTGACCGCGCGCAGGTATAATATACCCCTCAATGACGAAATAGAATTCACAAAGCTGAATTATGAAACACGTCTTGATGCCTTACGCAGAACCAGCGGTAGCTGGGATCATCCATATGCCATCGACATGTTCGTTTATTCTCGCGACCTTTATACACATTTCCCTGCTTTCTCCGTTGGTCGTCCTCAATGGGATAATTGGATGTTGCATGAAGCGCTTGATAAAGGTGCTCAAATTATTGACGCTTCACAAGCCTGTGCACTTTTCCATCCTATCCACGGGTATGGCGGAAAATGGACAGAAGTGACCTTTGGCGCAACAGCAAAGTCAAACCGAACTCTTGGCCCCGGTGAAGTCAATAGTATAGAAAACAGCAGCACCCATTTTTTTGATGGCAAGTCGATCAAAACATTATCCCCGGAAATGAGGACCGAGCTTTCCCGGCAGTGCCGTCCAGATGTCGTGTCCGAACTTATTTCATCACTTGATTTTTATATGCAGGTGCCTGAAGAAAAGGCAGGCGAAGTCGCCGATGACATCAAATCACTCTTTTGGCGCTTAAAGGTTTTCTTTCCTATTCAGGCAACAATACAGACCAGTCCAACTGTTGTCTATCGATGCCTGAAACGGGCCAGCCAACTTAGTAAAAAAGGAGAAGTTTCCAGCGCACTCGACCATTTGCAAGACTCTGTTACAAGCACCTTTTTAGAAAGGCTCCGAGGGGTCGAGAAAGAAGGGCATCCGATATTCATATGGGGTGCCGGGCAATATGGGCATAGGCTGCACGAGCTAATGGCTCGGCATCAGATAAATATTAACGCCTTTATAGACAAAAATCACGCATCTCTGGATGCCTCAAATTACCCTGTACCCATCACCAATCACCATGTGTTAGCAAACTCTGGCCCAATGAAACCCGTCGTGGTCATTGCATCCATGTATTTTGAAGAAATTGAAAAAGAACTGGAACAACTGGGGTATGATTGCCAGCTTTACTATTGATTTTAAGGCACCCCGAACACCTAAAGCAGATAGCTACAACAGCACAAATTCACCTCCGAAAATATGCCTGTCATTATTGGGAGGGAGTTATTCTGGGCTTTGCACCCTCTCATATATCTTACGGGTTTTATGCTCCCAATCCGTGATCCGCCTTTTATTCAAGGATCGTAGGTCTGGGTGTCTATTGACAAGGGCTAGAACATCCGTCCAATCACCTTCGGCCATTTGGGAAGGAAACAACTCAAAAAGCCGAGACAAAAATTCGTAATCTTCCGGATAGTCCAATACCCACCGGTTTTCGAGCATATAATTCTTATCAGGCGTCAAAATGAAATCATTGCCTATACAGTGACGTTTCATCCACAGGGTTACATGTTCGCGGTCATAGGGGTGTTTTGCTTCCCTGCTGGCATCCACCAGCAATTGCCGGGTAAAGACTTCACAGTCGAGCCCGTGCGGCCAGTTTGCTGTGGCCCCATACTCAACACCCTTGTTAATAACACCCGCCAGCAGTTGACCGCACACACCAGGGTCAAGCAGAGGACAATCCGAGGTAACTCGCATCACATACTGTGTATCAATATTTTCCACCGCGCCCATGTAACGGGCAAGCACATCTGCTTCGCTCCCGCGAAAAACACCCGCACCTGCTCGCTCTGCCATATCAGCAACAGTGTCGTTATAATCATCATCAGGAAGGGCACAGATCACCCTGTCCACGCCTTTGATGGCCTGACAGCGAGCAAGCACATGCTCCAGCACAGGGATGCCGCCCAAAGGCTTCAGAATTTTGTCCGGCAACCGACTTGAACCACGACGGGCCTGAATAACAACCACACACTGAAGTTGGTTTTGAGATGTTTTGGTAACGGGGTCCGCAGCAGTCACACATCAAGCCTTTACAAACACATCTTTTGAATATCTGAGCGACATCAGGCCGTACTCAATTTCACGAGGTTGCGACGCCCCCTTAATATTGCCCTCAACCATTTGCAGCAGGCGCTCTGGCGATGCCAGTCCGCCCCTCAGGCTCAGGTTTGACCCTCCACCAAAACGGGGGTTAATTTCAATGATCTGCGGACCGTTCGCCTCGCTCCAGAACATCTGGATAAGATTGTGGCCACACAGCCTGAGCGCTCTGGACAACCCCAGCGCCATGTCTTCCAAAACAGGCATATCCACAATTTGCGAACGCCAGCTTTCGCCGTTCACCAGCCGCAGGCGCTCTCGCACAACGGCTTGTAACGGCTCACCCTCAAGGTTGGACAGTACATCACAGCTAAATTCACGGTCCTCCACAAAGGACTGCACAAGATAATCCTCTATAGGGAGCGCCAGTTCCTCGAACGAAGCCCTGTCCTCCACCAAAATACCGCCACCCGTTATTGAGCTGTTTCGGTGGCGGATAAAAACAGGGAAAGCCCCGCTGTCGGAAACATCCGATACATCAAGCACAGGAAATCCATTTGCCCGGCAAAACTGGTGCAATGACCCTTTATCCATACAGCCCCGAAGAGCATCTGCCTCACCAAGCGTAATAACCGTGCCAACATCAGCCAGCCTGTCCCGCATTTCCGCAATACGTACCAGCTCGCCGTCCCGTGTCGGGATCAGTAAATTAATCTGGTGATCACGGCATATCTGTATAAGGCGATCTTCATAATCAGGTGCATTATCGCGCGGCAACAGCTCAAAAGCATCGGCAAAATGAACCGAGCAACAGGTCGGATCATTATCAGCGGCAACAAGTTGACCACCGCGCGGACGCAGTACGGCTTTAAAGGCCTCGATAAGTTGAATTTTGGCAGATGAGCTGGTCAAAAGAACATTCATATGAAATTTGTTCACCTGTCGTTTTCTTCACATAACCTGCACTTATTGCAGTAATTTTTAAGCAATCACTATACCAACTTGACTTCTGAATGCCCAGCAAGCACTTAATTATTGCTACTATAATAAAGTTTAGCAGCCCTGATACAGTAATGTTTTATGCTGCCAAAGGCCAACAAGTATGCAGACATTTGAGTGTATCACTGTCGCGATCTGCGCACGGAATGCAGCGGCTACCATTGAGCGTGCGATCCGCTCGGTTACAAAATACTATGATTGTCCCATTTTGCTGGTTGATGATTTTTCCGTTGATGAAACGGCCAAAATTGCGCGCCGTGTGGGTGACGGCAATTTGTCTGTCGTGCACCCGGCGAATAAAAAAGGCATAGGAAACGCACGTCAAACCGCAATTGAAAACATCAAAACACCCTACGGCATGTGGCTGGATGCCGACGATGAAATCATGCCTACCCGAATAGAACACATGCATGCCGAACTTCACAGCAATGACTACACTCTTGTTTTTGATGCCGCAGAACTGTGGGATGGCGTCTCTGGACAAAAAACTGGCGATTTACCGCTACATGACTTTCTGCAAGCAGAGGGCGGTATCTGGCGCCTTTTTGAACGCAATTGGCTACCTGGGCTTTGGGGTGGCTTCAACAGTGAATTTGCTCGTTCAATTGGCTATGACCCCGCGTTCTTGAATGGTGAAGATTATGATTTCACTTTGCGGGCAATAACCGCAGGAGCCAATGTTAGCTTTAGCTCCAAAAAGGGTTACAAATATTATCATTACCCAAACACAGTATCGCGCAACCTGGACCAGGCCATGTCATTTTCCGACGCCGCACTGAAAAAACACAGCAGCACGTCTTTCACCAACATATTGAACAAAACCCAACTGGACAAAAGCGAGAAACATTATCTGCAAGCCTGTATTTCGTTGTTAAGCGGCAACCCAGCCGATGCGATCAAATGGGCGGAAAAAGCCTTTGGCATAGAAACCCTTCTTGAGCCCTACCAACGTTCTCTGACAAGCTTGACGCACTATCTAGCGGCCACCGGTTACCTGCAACAGGCACAGCCTCTTGAAGCCTTGGCCTTGTTCAACACCCAAGCGCAAAAAAACGCAGAAACATATAATAATATTGGTGTCTGCCACTGGTTGCTGAACGACCATAGTCTGGCCAAAGATAGTTTTGAAAGCGCGCTACATCTGCTTCCCGGGTATGTTGATGCCGTAGAAAACTTGGGGAACCTAGGGGGCGATCATCCGCCTCGCATCACACTTTTACCCTTGCGGCCAACACCGAGCCGATCCAGTTACGGTAGCCCCTAGACCCCGCCAGTGCCACCTGAGAGAGATGTTCCTGATCATTGGCAGCTAGGCCCGTTTTTTATTCGACAACAGGCCCTAGGGTTTCTGTCACGACCCGGTTTCTGTTACAGTTGGGGTTTCTGTTACAAAGGGAATTTCAATCACGGTTTCACCTGCCACCAGCATATAAACCGTCGCAAACATGGCAAGCTTGCCCATATCTTCGCTCACCTGGCCCACATCACGTGCGTGCATATAGCCTGAAAGCAGGGCAGCCGCTTGCTCATGGGTCATTTTGACATCAGACAATAAAGCCTTCACAGCATCATAATCCGTGTCCGACACGTCAAATGTGCCGTTCAGGAAAACTTCACCGTCTTTCACAACTGTGACTTCAAGCTTTTTCTTCAAAAGGTTTTCCTTCTACGGTGATATTGGCGTCATCGTCGATCGAGCCTTCCCGGTCGTCGTCTATACCACTGATCAGTTGCGACCATGTCCCTGCGGGGTCAGTAAGTTTTTGCTCGTCTGCACTCATCAGACCTTCAAGCTGTGCACGCGCCTGCTTGGCATGGTAGATCAGCGATTTCTGATCCCCTTCAAATTTGGCGGAAGCGATCAGCATTTTTTCGTCATATCCCTTAAATTTCATAACAGTTTTATGGGCTTGGTGAGCGCTATAACCCAACTCCCTGAGCGCAAGTTCACCAACTTCCAGCGAGGCCGCGAAAGTTTCGCGTGTCGCGGTTTTGGCTCCCGCTTTCAACAACGGCAAGACATTGCCGCGATTTTTGGCACGCGCTAAAATGGGCAGGTTCGGAAAATGTTTTACAGCCAGCTCGGTAGTCTCCAGCAAGACCTGAGCATCATCAATGGCCAATACCAAAAGCCTGGCCTTGTCTGCTCCTGCGGCTTCCAATAGGTCAAGCCGCGACGCATCACCGTAGAAAACCTTGAAGCCAAACTTGCGCAGCATCTCAATCTGATTGGGGTCATGGTCAACCACTGTCACTGGGATACGCAGCGAGGACAAAAGCCGCCCGACGATTTGACCAAACCGGCCAAAACCCGCAATAATTACATGACCTTCGCCGCGCTCAATATCGCTTTCCAGATTATTTTTTGCGGCTAACATCGGGCGCATAATCCTGTCGCCAAGTACCATAAGGAAGGGGGTTGCAAGCATCGAAAATGTTGCCACCACAACCAACAGTGCCGCCAGCTCGCCGGTAATAAAACCTGCTGATTTTACCAGCGCCAGCAGCACAAAAGCGAATTCACCGCCCTGAGCCAACAAAAGCGCAAACAAAATACGGTCCGGCTTTATAAGCCCCGCAAAAGCCCCGAGGCCGTATAAAATCAGACCTTTCACTGCAATCAATACCAAAACAGCTGCAATGATCAACAGCGGATGTTCCAGCACAAGCGACAAGTCAACCGACATACCTACGGCAATGAAAAACAAACCAAGAAGCAAACCCTTAAAAGGTTCGATATTGAGTTCCAGCTCATGCCGATATTCAGATTCAGCCAGTAAAACTCCCGCCAAAAAAGTACCGAGCGCCATAGAGAGCCCAACCTTTTGCATCAAAAGCCCGGTGCCAATCACCAGCAAAAGCGAAAAAGCCGTAAAAACCTCTCGCAACCGTGTGGCGGCAATAAAACGAAAAATGGGGCGCAGCAAATACCGCCCGCCCACAACAATCAGGACAAAAACACCGATGACCCTGACAACGCCCGACAAACCACCCTCGCTTGAGGCTGCTTCCATACCAAGAAGCGGCACCAACGCCAGTACGGGGATAACGGCGATATCCTGAAACAATAATGTGGAGAAAGACAGCTTGCCCACAGTGCTTGTGGTCAGCCCTTTTTCACCTAGGGACTGCATGGCTATAGGCGTAGATGACATGGCAAGCGCTACGGCTGCGCTGATGGCCGCGATAAGCGGTAATCCGAGCAACAAACCACATAGCGCGAGTGCAAGCGCCGACAGCAGCACCTGTGCGCTGCCAAGCCCAAATATTGGTTTTCTGAGCATCCATAACTTGCTTGGGTTGAGCTCAAGCCCGATTAGGAACATCAACAGCACAACACCAAATTCTGAAAAACTGAGTGTTGCAGCCACATCGCCGATCAAACCAAACCCTGTGGGGCCAATTGCCATGCCCGCAACCAGATATCCCAGCACCGCCCCAAGGCCTAGCCGTTTGAAAAGCGGCACGGCAATAACAGCGGCCACCAGATAAACCAATGCAGCTTCCAGAAAGCTTTGTTCAGCCCCCATTGCCGGTATTTCCTAACATAATTAAACGCTGTTCATAATCACCAAAAATTTGGTGTAACACAGCCGTATCAAGTTCACCTGCTTTTTGCACAATAAATGGCTCCAAAAGTTTCATACCGCAAAAGCGGGCCGCTTGCTCAAAAGGAGCCAGATAAGCACCTATTTCTGCGCCGTGTTGTCCATTTTCAGAATAACAGTTCGTTGATCCACCTGCACTAACGGTTAACATAAACTGTTTGCCAGCCAGAGCTTTTTCCCCGCTGCTATAAGCAAAGCCATGGGTCAAAACACTGTCCAGCCATTCCTTTAAAAGTGCAGGGGCGCTGTACCAATATATGGGAAATTGAAAAATCAAAGTTTGAGCGCGGCGCACAGCCTCTTGTTCGGCTTCAACATCAATATGCATACCAGGATAAAGTTCATATAAGTCGCGCACATGTACATGCGCCTGTCTTTGCGCCACTTCAAGCAAAGGGCGGTTCACTTTTGATTTCACCGGGTTAGGGTGTGCATAAATCACCAGAATTTCATTCATACAACTGGCTCCTGTCCCCGCCCTTCAAGGGCCGCTTCAATCGCGGGTTGACGCTTTAAAATAAACTGTCTGAAGGCACGCATACGAGCAGCAGCCCGCAGGTCCCTGTGTGAAAGAAGCCATACTTCCATTGTTGGTCGGGTAGTCCCAATGCGGACAAGGTCAGGGTCTGCATCCCCCAGCAGACAGGAAAAATATCCCAGTCCCATATTCTGTCGTACTGCCTGATACTGAATAAGCATATTGTTAAAATGCCCGACAACACTCAGGTGGGGAAAGGGCGACCTTTCAATCCAGCCTGGCCGGTCATCCGGCGAACCCCAGCCCACCCATTTTGCGCTGCTGTTTGCCGCACTTGGGTTGTGCCTGTCCAAATACTCCCGTGTGGCATAAACTGCCTGATGCATAATACCAAGACGGCGACCAATCAGATGCTCTGGCGGCGAATTTGTCAACCGGATCGCAACATCCGCTTCCCGACGCGATAAATCAAAGACTTCGAAACTGTCATGGATTTTCAGCTGGATCTCTGGATATTCCTCCATAAATTTCTTGAAATAAGGCATGAAATACGTTGAAGCGACCACATCAGGTGCTGTTACACAAACCTGCCCTTTCAATTCAGCGTCGCGCCCCGCTACATTTCGTCCAAAGGAATGTAGGTTTTCATCTGTTTTTAACGCTACAGGCAGCAATTCTTCACCCGACCGAGTAAGCTTATACCCATCCGGCATACGGTCAAAAAGCCGTACGCCTAGGCTAGTTTCCAGCGATTCAATACGCCGCGAGACTGTGCTATGGCTTACTTTCAGGCTTTTTGCTGCAACCCGCATGGACGGCGCTTCCGCAACCGCCAGAAACATTTTCAAATCGTCCCAATTCATAAAACACTCATTTCCCTGATGGTGCATATTTGCACCACCCTATCCGCTAATCAACGCCTTTCACATATAAATGCTTAAGGCTAATTGATATTGCAATGGCTGGTCGGGCCAAAGCTGACTTCGAGCCGGGCTGGTTTCAAACAGGTCGCTGACGCAGATATTGGCTCAAGTTAACCAGGAACAAAGGAAACAGACATGACATACCCAATCATCAGCGGTTATGCCGCCGCCCTTATCGGAATTTTTCAGGTTATGCTTATGATGACTGTCGGTTTCGCCCGTCGCACAAACAATGTGTCTGTGGGCGACGACGGAGATGAAGCTTTATTGTTAAAAATTCGCCGTCATGGAAATCTGATCGAAAACGCACCAATATTCCTGATATTACTGGCCTTTCTGGAAATGACAGGTGGTTCTTTGATGGCCGTTAAAATATTCGCTGGCCTCTTCATTGCAGCAAGGTTGAGCCATGCCTATGCGTTTTCAAGGCCTAATGCCCCAGCTGCCACCCGCGTTTTTGGTGCTTTTGGTACAGTGATCGGTATTGCAGGCACAGCAGGTACCCTGGCCTGGCACCTGTCCGGCCTTTCCTAGTTGAAACTGTTGCCTTTGCCTGTTGCCTTTTTTATTTGTCGCTATAGTGATATTTACAAAAGGAAAACTGGGATATCCCTGTGCAGAATATCGGAATTATCATGGCCGGCGGAAAATCCCGCCGGTTGGGGCGCGACAAGGCTGAATTACTCTATAAAAACAAACCATTGCTAGATCATGCTATTGATCTGTTATCAGCCTGCCACCTCAACAAAACAATCATTCTGGGACGGGCTCACCCACTGGGCATTGCTGATCCACTGCCGGACGCAGGCCCTGCTGCAAACCTGAAATCATGGATCAACGCACAGCCACATCCTGTACATCTCACCGTTATCCCCGTCGACATGCCTCTTTTACGCTTGGTCCAGATCAATGCACTTAGAACAACGCCCACTGGGGGATATTTCGATGATCTATATTTACCGTTTGCTGCGACTGTCACGCACCCGGTAGTTGGCACCATTTTGCGCATGAAAGATCTGCTTTCCGCATTGGCATTACCCAAAGTTTCCGTGCCGCCACATTGGCAAAATGCGCTTGGTAATTTCAATACTGCTGAAGACTTTCAGCGCCTCACCAAATAACCGACTTAAACCATCAAACCACAGCACGCACCCTTTTGTCTGCATGGGTGAAACTTGACTCTCACAGGGGCCTGCGTATTCTTATTGTTTGGTGTACCGAGTATAAAATGATGGCGGGGCACAGCGGATCTAGCCCCATATGATTTTCGAAAGGAAGCTACAGAAATGGCAACAGGCACAGTAAAGTGGTTTAATTCAAGCAAGGGTTTTGGGTTCATCAAGCCCGATGAGGGTGGCGACGATGTTTTTGTTCATGTCTCTGCCGTGGAAGCCGCAGGCCTGACAGGGCTCGACGACAATCAAGCGATCTCTTATGAATTGGTTGAGGATAAACGCGGACGCTCCTCAGCGGGCAATCTTGAGCTACGCTAGGTAAGACATTCACCAACCAATACCGAAGGGGCGGTTTTCCGCTCCTTTTTTATTGATAATGCCCCTTTTGTTGATAACGCTCCAAGCTGGCACGCGCCAACTTCAGGGACAGTCCCGCCGTGATATGACTTTCGCTCAGTTGCAATCGCATCCGTAGCGTGGCAACAACGGATGAGAAAATAATACCACAGGCATAAACATGCTGCTTCCACAGGGGAATACCATGCGCAAATATACCAATCATTTCATTGGTCTTGTTACAGCTGGCCTATTTTCATTCCTGGTCACACCAGAGCTTAGTGCCGCCGACGCCATAAGCCCTAACTGGATACAGCATGCGGCCATATCCCCGGACGGCAAATCCGTTCTTTTTAGCTATCAGGGCGACATATACAAAGTCAGCACCAAAGGCGGCACTGCCGTACCCCTTACGTTGAATGCAGCGTGGGAGGGGCACCCGGTTTGGTCGCGCAACGGCAAGCAAATTGCTTTTGCCAGCACCAGGAACGGCAACCTTGATATTTATATGATGCCTGCATCCGGCGGCAACGCAGTGCGCCTCACCCATCATTCGGCCAATGATATCCCCAGTGATTTTTCCCCCACCGGTGACCAAATTCTTTTCCAGTCTTCACGCGGAAATAACGCACTGAGCGCCGCACACCCCACAAGGGCCATGCCCGAGCTATATGAAATAAACACATCAGGCGGAACACCGACCCAACGGCTTACCACACCAGCCATTGACGCCGTCTGGAATAAAAAGGGCGACAAGCTGCTTTATAAGGACGAAAAATCCTTCGAGTCGGACTTGCGCAAACACGACCGTTCGGCTTTTGCCCGTGATATCTGGCTATATGACACCACCACAAAGACCCACACACAACTGACAACCAATACAGCCGGGGACCACGCCCCTGTATGGGGTAAAGGTGAAAAAGGCTTTTATTTCCTGAGCGACCGCAACGGCACATTCAATGTGTGGCAGCAGGATTTTGATAGTAGCGCCAAACAGCTTACCAAGCATGAATTACACGCCGTGCGCTCACTCAGCGCCAGCAAAAAAGGCGTACTTGCCTACCTGTATTTTGGCGACCTCTATACACTGAAACCCGGTAAAAGCCCAAAGGCTGTGAAGATAAATTTTGCCAATGATGGTCACGGGCGTGATGAGGAAACCTTCTCGGTGAATGGTCGCATTAGCGAGTTTGCTGTCTCGCCAAACGGCAAGGAAATTGCCTTTGTTGCGCGCGGTGATGTTTTTGTAACTTCCAGTGACTATGCGACCACCCGGCGCATCACCAATACACCAACTCAGGAACGCAGCGTATCCTTTGGCGCCAAAGGCAAAAGCCTGATTTATGCTGCGGAACGTGACGGCAAGTGGCAAGTGATGCAAAACGCCATTAAATTCGACGAGGAAAAATATTTCTTTGCCGCCACCCGGTTTGAAGAAAAAACCCTGTTCAACAGCGAAAGCGATGCCTTTCAACCACTCCCGTCGCCAGATGGTAAGAAAATCGCCTTTATCAGCGGGCGCGATACACTCAAGGTCTTTGATGTTGAAAGCAACGACATTTCAACCGCGCTCGGCCAGGATTATAATTATTCCTACAGCGACGGCGATATCACCTTTGACTGGTCACCTGACAGCAAATGGCTGACGGTCGATTTCGCTGCAAATGGCCGGCTGTTTTTTACCAACATTGCCGTAGTGCCCGCTGATGGCAGTGCACCGCCCAAGGATATCAGCCTTTCAGGCTATACAGATACCAGCCCCGCCTGGCACAGTTCTGGCGGTATCGTAACATGGTTCACCGCCCGTTTTGGCCAGCGTGACCACGGTAGTCACGGCACTCAGTATGACGTGTATGCCGGTTTTCTGAACAAAGGCGCATGGGATGACTTTAACCTTTCAAAAGAAGAACTGGCGCTGAAAAAAGAAGCTGAAGCGGACCAGAAAAAAGAGGAAGAAAAAGCCAAAAAGGATAAGGCCAAAGCTGATGAAGCCAAAGACGATAAAGATAGCGAAGACAAAAACGACAAACCTGATGAAGAAGTAAAACCCGTCAACATCGACTGGGACCAACTGCAAGACCGCCAGCGACGCCTGACTATTCATTCCTCAAACATGGCGGGCGCTGTGCTTTCAAAAGATGCCGACAAGCTTTTTTATCTATCCGCTTTTGATGCAGGGTATGACCTGTGGGTTCATGACTTCCGTGAAAATAAAACCAAAAAGCTGGTGCCACTAAAAGCTGACCGGGCACAAATGAAACTCTCGTCAGACGGTAAAACTCTGTTTTTGCTCGCGGATGGCGCTTTGAAAAAAGTTGCAACTTCAGGCGGGGCACCCAAAGCCGTCAAGGCTGCCGCAAACTTTACACTCAAGGCAAACGAGGAACGTGTCTACCTGTTCGACCATATCTGGCGGCAGGTCAATGACAAATTCTATCGCCCGGGTTTTCACGGACAGGACTGGGCTGCCATGCGCCGCGATTACGCGAAAAAAATTGCTTCCACTAACAATAACCGCGACTTTGCCCGTCTAATGGAAGAAATGCTGGGCGAATTAAATGGCTCCCATACGGGCGCTTATTACCGGGGCCAGCGTAGCGGCGACCAAACAGCCACCCTCGGACTTTTGTTCGACGAGGCTAACACGGGAGGCGGCTTTAAAGTCGCTGAAATACTCAAAAAAAGTCCCCTCAATGCCCAGAAAAAAACAATTGAGCCGGGCATGATATTAACGGCAATCGACGGTACTAAACTCACCGCGACTACAAATCGGCACGCGCTTCTGAAAAACAAAGCAGGCCAACGCACTCGGCTGACCTTCAAGTCGATTGACGGCGAAGCTTTTGACGTTGTGACAAAACCAGTATCCGCACGCCAACAAAGCAGCTGGATGTATGAGCGCTGGGTTGAAAGCCGCCGCAAAGCCGTTGATATACTGTCCGGTGGGCGGCTTGGTTATGTACATGTCCCCAATATGAATGACCGCAGTTACCGCAACGTTTACCGCGACTTGTTTGGCCGCGTTATGAACAAAGAGGCTGTCATCATAGACACCCGGTTTAATGGCGGTGGCGACCTGACAGATGATCTGGTTCGGCTGTTTGGCGGCAAGCAATATACGACGAATATGCCGCGTGGGCGCGAAGCGCAGGGCGAACCTCTGACCCGCTGGACCAAACCCTCCATTGTTTTGATGAATGAAGGCAATTATTCAGACGGCCACTGTTTCGCAGCCGCCTATCATAATCTGGGCATGGGAAAAACCGTGGGTATGCCAGTACCGGGCACATGCTCCTATGTATGGTGGGAGAGGCTGATGTCAGGCGATATTACCTTTGGTATTCCGCAGATGGGCATATTGGACACCCGGCAGGAATGGCTTGAAAATCAACAGCTTGAACCCATTGTCAAAATTTCAAATGCACCCGAAGACGTTGCCCGCAGCGAAGATAGCCAGATGAAAGGCGCTGTCGAGGCTATGCTTCAGGAACTGGACGCTGCGCAAAAAGAATAGCTCTGGGGAGCATTTAAAGGCTCGGCGATACCACTGGCTGACAATACCTTGTTGGCCTGGCGGACAATTAGGTATGCCACTGAGGGCTGTTATTCAATACGCTAGCCCCTGAAGGCCTTTATGGTGCCCTGTCAAATTGCCCAAATACGCGCGCATGAACAAATATCTGATCGATATTGACACCGTCTTCCGCCATTGGTGTATAAAGTGTTTTGATCCGCACTCGCTGTTGCTGGCGTGACTTCGAACCAGTTTTCGCAACAACCGCCGCCTTGCTATCAAGAACTTTTTTTACCGCCTCAAAGATACGTTCTCCAACAATAGGGCTTGAATGGCCAAAGATGCTTTTGCCCGTAAACTCACCATAATAGGTTGAAATTTTCGTGCCTTCCAATTTAACGATCGCGTCATAAAAAACGCCTGCATCGTTAAAAATAGGGACAACAAAACAAACTTCCGGTAAAATATCTTTCAAGTCCAGAGGGCTGATATCATTGCGTCTGGGCAAGCGGGTTCCCCCTGTCTTTTTTTCAAAATAAGCCATAATCCGCTCAATTTCCCTGTCGCTACTTCGCTCATCAGCGCCAGAGGTAAGTTCAAACGAATCAAGGTTTTCCAAGGCCCTGTTTTTGCCGTTTTCCAGTTCAAACGATGAAATAGCACCACCCTTTCAGCTTAATTTCCAACAATGTCCCATACGGCCCACCTGCTGGCTGGCCATATTTACCCCCGGTTTACTGCCAATACAGCACTGAAGTACGGCACCTAGACCCAACCAACCACCGCACCCTTATACCCGTCTATCGTTTTCCGTTGACCACACATGGTTCAATCGCCCTAATGTGGCCTACAAACAAACCGGGTGCCGTTGGGCTGGCACCTGACAGACAAAATAACGATACACTCCAAAAGTATCGATTGGGTTAAAAAAGGGTAGGGAATGTCAAACACTGAAAATGATCATCAAACAACAACCGTGAAGGATGTGCCCCAGCTCGGCACCTTTGCGGCTGTCGCCAGCCTTTCTTATGTATTTTGGATATGCGGCGGCATGGAAATGGTGGAGCGACTGGCCTATTACGGTGTGCGCTCCGTAGCCGGCCTCTACGGCACAGAGGCTGTATCAACCGGAGGTCTTGGGCTTACGGGCGCAGAGATCGGTTTTATAATGGGGAGCTGGCTGTTCATTCAGGGTCTGGTTCCGGTTTTCACCGGCGGGCTGTCTGATCGATTTGGGTATAAAGAATCGATCTTTCTATCTACTGTCCTTAAAATTATCGGCTATCTTGTTATGGCTTGGTATGCCTCCTTCTGGGGCTTCCTCATTGGCGCCTGGGTTCTCGCCCTTGGAACGGGCATATTTAAGCCTGGCATCCAAGGTACAATTGTTAAAGCCACCAGCAGAAGAAACAGTTCTGTGGCGTGGGGCGTTTTTTACCAGACAGTGAATATAGGCGGTTTCCTCGGGCCTATTATGGCTGGATATATGCGCCAAATGGCGTGGGAGAATGTTTTTTACTCTTGCGCTGTCATTATCAGCCTGAACTTCCTGCTGCTGTTAACCTACAAAGAACCCGACAAGGAAGAGCGTTTGGCTCACAAGGAAAAGGTGAAAAGCGGAGAAGTCAAACAGGACAATTTATTCATTGATAGCTGGAGAGAGCTCACCAAGCCTATCCTGCTTTGGTATATGCTGTTGTTCTCGGGCTTTTGGTTCATGCTCTATATCTATTGGGATCTGGGACCGCTTTATTTCCGCGACTGGGTCGATACCAGCGTTATTGTCAGAGACATATGGGGCGATGCCAAACCCAGCCAATTTATGATCCGGTTTTTTGTGATGGATAACGAGGGTACACGCATCTTGCCCGAAGGGCTGGTGAATATTAATTCCCTGATGATCATGTTGATCTGCTTCTGGGTAACAGGCATGAGTGCCAAGCTCAAAGCCGCGAGTTCCATGGCGCTTGGGACTTTTCTGGCAGCAGCGGCCCTGCTGTTGATCGGGGGTTTTAATGCAGCCTGGGTCATGGTGCTTGGTATCGTTATTTTCTCGCTCGGCGAAATGCTGTCGAGCCCCAAATGCCTGGAGTTTCTTGGCAATGTGGCCCCGCCACAAAAGAAAGCCATGTATTTAGGGTTTTCCAATTTACCGTTTGCAATTGGCGCAACCATCGAAGGCTTTGTCGGCCAAGTTTTCTATGCCAAATATGCCTCCAAAGACAGCATCTCCCGCGAGACACTGATTGAGGCTGGCATGGACCCTGCTGATGCCGCAAACATACCCATCGGTGAAGCCTTCCAGAAACTGATCGCCTATACGGGCCAACCCGGCGAACTTTTAACCAACCAAATGTATGCAGCGAACGATATTGGTTCCCTGTTTTATGTCATGGCGGCGGTGGGTATGGTCTCTGCATTTGGCCTGCTTATGTACGGTAAATGGACTTACCGGTTGGCAATGGCGCAGCAAGCAACAAGTTAACCGTTCATATAAAAAAGCCACGAGGCAAAAACCCAAAGGAGCGCCGCAGCAATACGGTGCTCCTTTTTTTGATTTGCACACAATTTCACACTTTATGCACACCCGTCCAAAAGGGCGCAGAAGGTGTGAAAGTGTGTGCAGCTTTTGTGCACATTATGTGTAAAAATTCGGTGGCGACGATTTTCGGCTTCAGCCCATCCGGCCAATGGGATCATCGATGCTGTCAGGGGGCACTGTGAACCATTTTGGACCATACTCGGTCATGTAAATACAGTCCTCCAGCCGCACACCAAATTCACCAAAAATATAAATGCCGGGTTCGTTGGAAAAACACATGCCGGGGGCAAGTGGTGTTTCTTCACCGTGGACAAAATTCACGCTCTCGTGCCCATCCATACCAATACCGTGCCCTGTGCGGTGACTAAGGCCCGGAGTTTGATACCCGGGGCCATACCCAAGGCTTTCATAATAACTGCGCACCGCATCATCAACCGCCCCTGCGGGCACACCCACGGCAGCAGTCTCAAAAGCTATCTGTTGACCACGGCGCACCGTATCCCAGACTTGGCGCTGGCGTTTATTGGCCTCACCAAAAACAAAAGTCCGCGATATGTCAGACTGATACCCCTGCACATTGCAGCCGCAGTCCATTAGCACCACATCACCCTCCTTCAGGCTTTGCGGTTTGTCGGTGCCGTGCGGATAGGCACTGGCTTCTGAAAGCAGGACCATATTCCATATGCCCGCACCGCCAAGTGCCGCCTGCGCCCCCCGCATCATCGCGGCAATATCCGCAGGTGTCATACCAGCCTCCAGCCTGTCCCAAACATGGCCGTAAGCCCGGAGCGTGACCTCGTTGGCTTTTTTCATCAGGGCAATTTCAGTGACCGATTTAACCATGCGGCACCCTCGCGTAACTCCGCGCGCTGAGGCAATTTCAAAAGCAGGTGCTGCTGCTTTCAGGCCTTCAACGACAAAATAACGCACTGTTTCTTCAAGCCCGATCTTACCGCCCGCCAGCCCTCGTTCAGCAAGGATATCCGCCACACGTTCGAAGGGGTCTTCATGTTCGTGCCAGGTGCGTACATCATCGCCAAAGCTCATGCTTTCCCGAACGCTGGGTTCCTCAAAATAGGGTGTGACAACGGCAATTTCACCGCGCACCGGGATCACCACGGCGGTCAACCGTTCGCTCCGCCGCCAGCGAATGCCCGTAAAATACAGCATCGCTGAACCCGGCTCCAAAAGAATAGCCAGCAATCCTTCAGCCGCCATAAGCCTCTGGGCTTTAGCAATGCGAGCCTTGCGTTCCGCAACCGTGATTGACTGCGCACCGCGTGTGATATCTACAAGTGCGCTATCATCCGCAGCCCGTACAGCCACGACAGAACCCGTCGGCAAGGCAGCCGCCACAAGGCCGGCACCACCCAGTTTCATAAGTTCCCGTTTGGTATATGTCATAGCTCATCTTCCATTCTGAAGGGCTGAATTCCCTTATTCCTGAGGGGGCTATGCCATAGCCACTCTCTAAACCGGACAGACTTCAGCTTGATTAGGCAGCCTATCAAGCCTTTTTTGCATATCCTCTCTATATTCTTCCGAGGAATCTAGATGAAATAATGGCCGTAATAACAGACAAGCCTTTCCGTAGTTTTTCTCGTGCAACAGCAAGTCCAAATAATTGCGTGTAATCGCAAAATATTGCGGATACAAAGCATAAGCATCCAGAATATAGGGTGTGGCTTCTTTCCATTTATCCTGTTGTCCAATGATATAACTGTTAGCCATATATAAACGGGACAAGGCATCCCATTCATTTGCCTCTACAGCGATTGTAAGGTGCTGCCGTGCTAGTTTAACACTTTCCAGATCAATTTTTCGTGGATTTTCTTCCTTGTTTATTTCTTTGAATTCTCGATCTATCAAAAGCTGTCCTGCTGCTAGATTAATGTGAGGGTCTTTTGGGTTTTCAGATAAAACAGCCTGCAAAACTTCCCAAGCTTCATCCCATTTATTCAGATCCCGTTTGGTTAGAATCTCTAACCTTTTAAACCGTGTATCCCCCGTTTTCTCATAAGCATTCTTACCGTTTTCAGCCTGATTTTTATGTTCTTTGTCTGAGTGTTGAAATTTATAGGTAAGTTGTTGTTCGACCCATTCTGAATCCACTGCAGAGAGCTTCCCTTTTCTGAAAACTTCTATAGAGGCTTTTGGTGCCGGTAGAGATATTTGAATAATTTTTCTATTCCCTTTCAAGGCCTTACTGACATTTTTGTAATGAGACCTAAATTTCTTATCCAAATCTTCAAAGCTTAAAGAATATCTATTCTTCAATGCCTCTTCTGGAGAAATTCCTTTGGATAAATCCGTAACAAAAAAATTCAGATTGGTCTGAAATTCAGCATCAGTAAATAACATGCGTGTTAGCAACCAGGCTTGCCCATAAAAAACACCTGCTTGTGCTTTGGGACGACCTTCCATTATGGCTGTTTTGGTTGTTAGTAATTCCTTCATATCAAACCAAAACTGTTGCCTTGCAAGCGCAGGCATTCTCGCCAGCAATAAATCCCCCAACACGGCTTGCCCATTCTTGACATAATAAGTGCTCAAAAACTCAGCCATTCCTTCGGAGTACCAGAGAGGATAATAAACGGGGGTAGACTGCTGTCTCATCAAATGGTGTACATATTCATGCCTCATCACTTGAAGGCTGTCCTGACTGAACACAGACCATTTATGGCCCGTAAAAAATGCAGCTACTGGTCCGGAAGGAGTGTTCGAAAAAATACCAGCCGTTCTTTTTACCCCTACCAAATCATTATATTTACTTTGTTCATCCAGCAAAAAAACCGTCAGCGGCAGTTGATCAAGCATATCTATTTTTACATTCAGCGCATGTACCAAAAACGCCCGATATTCTTCAAGCGAATGGGAAAACTTCTTAATTTCCTTCGCGTTTTTATCAGAATAAACAATAAAATTTCGAGTTTCATACACCCGCCATTCAGCATGAACCTCCCCTGTTGCCATGCAGGCAACCATCAGTGCAGCAAGAAAAACATTTCTGATTTTCATATAATCCCCAATTACAATCTTAGTTTGATAATTTTTCTTAAGTCATATCCTATGGTGTTTTGTAAACCACGCCGTCTTTCATGACAAAAGCCACTGTTTCCATCAGGCTGATATTTTCAAGGGGGTCACCTTTTACAGCGACAATATCCGCCAGATACCCCACCTTAATCTGACCCAGATCCTCCGCGCGTTTCAGCAGGGCAGCTGAATTTATCGTTGCGGCTTGCAGGGCTTGAATGGGTGTCATGCCAAACGTGACCATACGCGAGAATTGCCCGGCATTATCGCCGTGCGGATAAATGGCTGCGTCGGAGCCAAACACCATTTTCACGCCGCCCTTAACAGCCCTGGTGAAACTTTCACGCTGACGCTTTGAAACCTGGCGTTCCTTATTAATGTTTTCTTCCGGCACACCGTTCGCCGCGCCAAAAGTCAGCGTATATTCGGTATTATAAATATCCATCGAAAAATACGTGCCGTTTTTCACAGCAAGCGCCACGCCTTCGTCATCCAGAAAACTCACATGCTCCACACTGTCCACGCCTGCCCGGATCGCGGCCTTGATCCCCTTAGTGCCGTGCGCGTGAGCCGCAACAGTGAGGCCCCGTCGGTGGGCGGCTGTGACAATAGCATCCATTTCTTCAGGCGAATATTGCTGCACACCCACTTTGGTACCTTTTGAAAACACCCCGCCCGTGGCGCAGAATTTAATTGCATTTGCACCGAACTTAATATTTTCCCGCACTTTGGCGCGCACTGCCCAGGGGCCGTCTGCCACACCGCCTGCAGGCTGGTTCTGTTCAGGCGGCAGAAAATTATTGTCGCAGTGCCCACCCGTAGTGCCAATCGAATGGCCAACCGCATATATGCGCGGGCCCATGATATCCCCCGCATTAATACCGTCGCGCACACCAATAACGCTGTATCCGTCCGCACCAAGGTTACGCACCGTTGTAAAGCCTGCCATCAAAGTCTTTTTAGCATTTTTAACTGCAACAACTGTTTGACGCGGCACGGAATGGCTCATGCTTTCAAAGAAATTTGTCTCCGCATCACCAGACAGATGCACATGCATGTCCATCAGTCCCGGCACCAGCGTCATGCCCGCAAGGTCGATATGGGCGGCACCTTCCGGTATTGGTATGGCGGACGGTGTTCCAACACTGACAATATGGTTACCGCGCACAATGACAGCGACATCATCAATTTTTTTGCCTGTGGCGACATCAATAAAAGCCGAAGCGGTAATATAGGTATCCTCTGCAACCACTGTCAGCGTAGCAACCATACCCAATAGTGTCCCGGTTAAAACTTTCCCTACCAAACGCATGCCGCACCCCTGTTGTTCATTGAAAAAAGACCCACATCGAACCTATTCGTAAATTTTCCTGCTGTCTATGCCTGGCGGTTCCCTCCTGCAGCTTGTCACAAGCCGTGGTTTCAGGGCCCGGTATCATGACCCTTTTGAAAAATAATTTTATTTTTTTGGAATAGGCCTGCGCCGCAGGACGTAGTCACCAAAGAAGCTGCCCGACTGTCGGGCTTGTATTTCTAAATGAACAACAAATGGAGATTTGATTATGGCTAATCCAAATGCTCAAAATTCAGCAGGAGGTGTCCGGCCTCAAAACCGCCCCGAACATGACCATGACTATAACCTTATTCGTGGCACCCAGGGTGATGACACACTGGAAGGCACCGATGACCATGACCATATATACGCAGGTGCCGGGTCCGATGTTGTATCGGCGGGTGACGGCGATGACGGCGTGCGTGCCGGAGATGGTGACGATCAGGTGTCAGGTGGTAACGGCAATGACAAAATCGGCGGCGGGGAAGGCAATGACCAGCTGCAAGGCGATGCTGGCGACGATAAAATCCAAGGCGGTACTGGCGATGATATAATTGGTGGTGGTGACGGCAATGATATGCTGCGTGGTGGTCAGGGCGACGACGCCATAAGCGGCGGCGACGGTGATGACAAGCTGCACGGCGGGAAAGGCGATGATGTAATGGACGGCGGTGCTGGCGATGATAAAATCAACGGCGGCGCAGGTGACGACATGCTCACAGGCGGAGAAGGTGCTGATATGTTTGTCTTTGGTTATCGGTCTCAGGCTGATGACGAAGACGCCGCCCCAAGCGAGGATACCATCACTGACTTCTCAGCCGATGAAGGCGATACGATCAGAATTGCCGGGCGTAATGTTGAAACCAGCTTCGAATATGGGGACAGCGACGGTGACGGCATTGATGACTATACGCTCATCACTGTCTCGGCTGCTCCTTCAGATGACCCAGATGCTGATGTTACCGTTCTGGGCACCATCCTGGTTGAAGGTAGTCTTTTAACAGCGGATGATTTGGCCAGCATGGCCAATACCCCGGATGTTGCGGAGTAAACCTCTCACGATTTAAGTCCTATTCACATATAGCGAAATGCCCTCAATTTTGATTGAGGCATTTCGCTATATCTCAAAAAATAAAGTCATGCTTTCAGGGACTTTATTATAACAGGTTCTTCCCCCCCAACTATGGCGCGGGTTCGAGCAGGTTCGGGTATTTGGGTTTCCCAGGTATCCGTTCCCGCTTGAATTTGCGCTTCTTTTTATCTGAAATTAGGGCAGCAGCTTCAAACGAAAGATTGCGCATAAAAGACGTATAATTTTTGATAGAAGAGGCAGGTGTTAACCTGATCTGCGTGACGCTGTCATAAGCATGTCACGTGCATAGCCCAACTCTGACGTTTGCCCCTGTACTGTGGACGGTGCTGTAGGCGGCACTGTAGATGGCGGCATTTTTTCGACTGGTAACCGATTTACAGAAAACTGGGCGGCATCAGATACATATAAATCCTGATCAGCGCCACGATGCACACAAACTTGGGCGTACAACTGTTTCCAGGTCGGGCAAATCACGGCTCTATGCTCCTTCTTTGAACCGCTGCGGCGTGCGCTAACCGTAGGTGCGGCATCAGAATTCAGGGCCAGAAACCCATACGCTTTTGCGCATATTGAGGTGCCGACCTAATAGATATACGTACCAGCCGGAAAATTTATTCCCGAAAAAGCATAAAAATTTATTGGAATGCCTTTTTAAGGTCAGGCTTCAGAAAACCAGAGGCGTTAACGTGATCCCTCTTGGTTTGCAAGAAAACCACGGCCAAAAATACCGTCCGGTCCCTCTGGACCCAAATCGGTAACCGCCCTGTCCAGTACAAGCAAAGCTTTACTCGCACCGCTTGTATCCGGGTGTTGATACCGATTGGCCAGAAAGGCCGATACAATGGGGGCAGCAAAGGATGTCCCTGAATATTTTTTTTGCCCGCGCACACTGGCGGCCTCTATCTGAACGCCGAGGGCCGCATAATCAACCGCCTCACCCTGGTTGGCCATTTCAAAAACCGCAAAACTGCCATCAACGGCCGTCACACCAACAACACCGCTCTGGGCTGCCGGAAAACGTTCTGGCCCAGCCGGGCCTTCATTGCCAACCGCCGCCACAATGATGTAACCTTGCTTAATCAGGTTTTTAACCGCTTGTGCCAAAAGTGGGCTGTTTGGCCCGGCAACACTCATGTTAATGACACCCACATTCTGGCGGGCCAGAAATTCAAGCGCGATCACAATGGATTCAGCATCTGCGTATGCAGCGGGGCCGGAAAAAACGTCAATCGCTATAATTCTGGCGGGACGCCCGCGTGCCAATATAGAGGCAACGGCTGTACCGTGATCACGCGGGGTTACAGTGGGACCTCGGCCAACATTACCCTGCAAAAACTCCACATTGCCAAGGGATTTATGCTCGGCATTTACGCCTGTATCAATCATGCCAACAAGAAGGCGGTTTTCGTCTGCAACTGTGTTTTTACCCTTGACCTGTTCATCGCGGGAGGATGCTCTGGTGCCGATTTCCCCTTGCGGTACATTACCCACAATGAATCCCTTGTGATATGCCGCAGGGGCATACGCCATATTATAATCATAGTGGCTTTTCTGGTCAGCGGCGCGCACTGCCTCAAGCGCCTCCTTCATGGACATACCGGCTGGTATGCGCAGTAAATCAAGCGTTATCCCAATTTTTTCAAGAACGGTCTGTCGCATCACTGTAAAACCCAACTCCAGCACAACTCTTCGGCTTTCCCCGCTTAAATTAACCCCCAAGATTTCACCGTGACGTGCCAGTATTTCCCCCCCAGGCATTTCGACAAAGGCCAGTCCATATTGTTCTTTAAGCTTCTTGCGGGATGTCGTTTGCTTTCGCTTTTTGGGGTTTTCGGTTTCAATACGGCGAATTAGCTTCGCTGCTGCGCGCTGGTTTGCTCGTAGCTCGCGCTGGAAACTGCGTGATGTAAGCTCCTTCTGAGTTGGTATATCCTCTCTTGAAACTCTGTTTCGCCGATCATTAGATGTGGGTCTTTGTCTGGAGGGCCGAGATTGGGGCCGAGATTGAGGCCGGGGCTGGGACCGGGACTGCGATAGCGAATAGGCCGCGCTTTTACTGCCTGCATAACTATGGTTTTGCGGCTGAGGCCCTGTTTCTAAAATATCAGCCGCAGCCACAGTTGAAGACAGCATCAACACACTTGAGCTAACAAGCAGTATTCTCCCGTATTGTGTCCCGTATTTTATCGTCCGCTCCTGTCACAAAAGTCGGCTTGTATATGTTTAATATACCTACGCTTGGGTGTTCACAAATATTCCATTATTTGCAATTTTAAATAACATTGGAATAAATTGCGGTGCACTGCCGTAGTCACTGCATAACGGGAACAGGAGTATTGGTGCCCGAATTTCAGGACCATATCGTCGCCTTGATACCGCGCCTGAGGCGCTTTTCAGTGGCTCTCACCGGCAATATAACTGACGGTGATGACCTGCTGCAAAGCACAGTTGAGCGCGCGCTGAAGCGACGACAAACCTACAATAAAGACAAGAAGCTGGAAAGCTGGATGTTTAAGATTGCGCAAAATCTGTGGATTGATCAAAAGCGGGCTGAAGCCCGGCGCGGCCAAACGGTGGACCTCTCCGAGAGCCACGATATTGTTGGTGAAGATGGCCGTGACAAAATGGAAAAAATCCAGATGACACGCAGGGTTATGGCCGTCATTGCGGCCCTGCCTGAGGCCCAGCGACTGGTGGTTGCTTATGTGCTGGTGGATGGTCAGTCTTACAAGGAAACAGCGAACCATCTGGATATTCCTGTTGGCACCGTGATGAGCAGGCTCAACCGCGCCCGCAAAATTCTTGAAAGCCAGTTGCAGGAAGCATGAAAGCGATAGTCAAATGACACAGATAGACGAAGAAACCCTGATAGCCTTTGCGGACGGTGAGTTGACCGGCGAAGCTGCTGAGAGAGCCAAAAAGGCCATCGCCGCAGATCCTGCCCTGCAAGCCGATCTTGAACGCTACCGCGCGCTGCGCACAACAATTGGTCAGTCGTTTGCGGCTCTTGATGAAGCGCCGTTGCCTGCAAGCCTGATGGCCACGCTTGAGGCTAACGCAGCCACACCGCACAGCCACAAACCTGCCCCAACGGCAACACCGTCATTATGGTCCCGGCTATTTATGGGTGTTGGCTCTGGCGTCGGTTGGCGGCCCGCAATGGTGGCTGCAACGCTGGTGGCCGTTGCCGGTATTGCCGTGCTGCAATCCGGCGGGCAAGGCCAGCTTGAGCAACCACTGGAGTTTGCCAGCCTGCTTGACAGCCTCGTTGACGGTAGCACGGACGGTGCTGTGAAAATTGAAGAAAGCTATCTACGGTCAGACGGGGCTTTTTGCCGAACCTACACTTCAACGGATACCGGTACAGGCACGCACCAGCGAACGCTCGCCTGCAGGCCCGAAGGCGGTGCATGGCAGCTAGTGGCAACGGAAATGCGGGTGCCGGAAGGGGCTTTTCTGCCCGCAGGTACAGATGGTAAAAACAACATGGCTGTGCTGATTGCTGCGATGCAGAAACTGGCCACAGGCGACGAAGACGCTTTTCTCAAACAAAAATAGTCTGCTTCAAACAAAAATAGTCTGGCGACCAAAGCCGCCAGACTATGATTTGCTTTGACCAACTGCCCTTAACGCGGCTGGGCAGCGGCCTTGTCAAACTCTTCCTTGGCGTGCCTGAACTGGTTCAGCGCCTTTTCCACATACATCAAAACTTCGTCCACATACCCGTCGGTAGAAGCCGACCAAACTCGGTTGATATAGCGCTCCCCGGCAGCAAAGCTCGACATGATATCAGCATAGGCTTTAAGGCCAAAAATATGCTTCATTGTATCACGGGCTTCGGCAAAGCGGATCAAATCATCCCGGAACAATTCGTCGATCTCGAAACGCATTTCGTATGTTGGCACTTTGTCCTTGCGGCCATTAAGTTCAACCAGATTGGCTGTGATGTTGGCAAGGCTTTCTTCAAGCCCGGCCCGGTTCGTGACCAGCAGTTCATCATCCTTGGCCGCCGCAGATTCCGCACGTTTCGAAAGAAACACACCAACCACACCAACCAGAACAATTGCAATGAAAGGCGGCCAATCCATTTTCACAGGATCAAGGGAGGCCAGAAAAGCACCCCCTAAAAAGGCAAGAACCACGAGTATTTTTGCTAAAGTATGCATCGTATTTCCCCCTACCCTTGCATGATCATGTTAACGGCAATACCAACGCCCACCAGCGCTTCACCAACGATAAGCCCTGCTGCAATGGGAATGCCTGTATTTTCAGACCAGGTCTTGCCTTTTTTACGGTCCGTAATTTCCCGAAGCAAGGTGCCGAGGGAATAGGTCAGCACCACATTGAAGGGCAGGTAAAAACCAAGACCCACTGTAATGCCAAGTCCGCCCTGCAAAGCCGTGAGCAAACCGCCAAGTGCTGCGCCCGCATAATATTTTTCGTGCGGGACATCACCGCCTGTGATGCCTTTTACCATTTCAGCAAGCGCCACACCTTGGGCTGCAGGCAATTCCTCCGAGCCAAATTGGTAGCTTTCCGCCAGCACAAAAATCAGCCCGATAATGACAATCGGCCCCAGCCATGCACCAAAAAACTGCCCCATCTGCTGCATGCGCGGTGTCGCGCCCACCAGATAACCGGTTTTAAGGTCAAGCATCAAATCGGTAGCCTGGCTCATCGCCACACATGTAGCCGCGCCCACGGTAATCGCGGCGATGATTGCCGGTCCTGTATCCATGCCACCAAAGCTTTGCGTGATGATAATCAGCAACGTCACAGCAATCAAAGTCATGCCCGAAAGCGGTGACCAATTGGTGCGACCAATGGCTTCAGACAGGATAATCCCCGCCATCCATATCCACAGCGTGCCCAGCACCGCCATCATCAGGCCACGGGCAAGGCCGACTTGCTCATTAGCAGTAATCGCCATTACACCAAGCAGGACCGCTGCACCCACAATGGCCATATACAAAAGCTTGATCGGCATTTCGTCGCGGCTCATGGCACTTTCGGTTTTGGAGGATGATTGCATCGATCCAATCGCTGATTTGATCAGCGGAAAAGCGAAAATCACACCAACCACAGCGCCGCCGATCAGCATACCGATGCCAGTGGGGCGAAACAGCGTGGTTCGCAGTGTGTTCGGGTCTGTCACCGTCACACCGTCAATGATTGGCAGCATACCTGTTACATCAAGAAGCGGTGCCAATATCCAGTAACAGACATACCCCCCAATAATGAAAGCCACACCACCGCGCCCGGCGATAAAGCCAACGCCTATTGTCATTAAGGAAAGGAACCAGACACCGTTTAAATAGTCAGGCAGAAAATTACTGCCAATAATACCATTAAACCAACCGAACAGGTCAAAATTAGCGCCGTCGGTGATCAGGTAAACAACGCCGGAAAGCACACCTGCTCCCACCAAAAGCATAGCTTTTTGGATGCCCGCACCCGGTGATTTCAGGATTGAGGCCACAGCCACACCGCCCGGATACGTCAGCCGTTCAAAATCAATCATTTGCTTGCGCAAGGGGATAATGAAAGCAATACCCAAAAAGGCCCCTGCTATGGCCCCGAACGTCAGTACATAAGGATTAAATTCATAGCCGTACCCAAGGATGAAAATCGCCGGTACCGAGAACATCATGCCCGACGAAGCACCGTTTACGGCACTGGCAACGGTTTGTGCTACGTTATTTTCAACGATCGACCGGCGGCGCAATATACCGCGTAAAATCCCAAAACCAAGGATGGCCGCAAGTTCGGATCCCTCAATCGAAAAACCAAGCCTAAGTGAGGCATAGCCAATGGAAATGGCAATAATGACGCCAAGAACATAACCAACCAGCACCGCGTGCATGGTTAATTCCGGATAGGGGCCGCGTGTTATTGGCCCCCCGGATGTGGTGGGCTGTGATGCAACAGATTGTTCAGACAAAATTCCCTCCCCCAGGAATGTTTTCCTATGATTGTAAAACTGGTTGAGACTGAACCATATTGCCTTGTCCGTGGGCAGTCCCCCACAACCTGCATCTTTCGTCAGCTCAACAAACACGCCTAGCTCTAACACATCAGTTTTGCTTAAGCGATAATAAGAATTTACCCCTTGTCACAACAAGACAGGCCTTGCAAGCACTGTGAAACAGGCATAGCACTGTCACAGTCATTTTTCTTGTAACGGCAACAGGCGTTTCAATCCACCGACCAACAGGCTACCCAATGATCGCTCCCGGCACCCATCATAGACCCCCTTCCAATCCGGGGCATAATTTTCAGTGGCTCAGGGAACGACTGAAACGCCATTTCAGCGAGCTTGCTCGGCTGGCACTGCCTGCGGTTATGATGCGGGTCGGTATTATGGGGCTGGCGATGGTAGACACCGCAATGGTCGGCCACTATGCAACCCAACATCTGGCATGGCTAAACCTTGCCAACCAGTCGATCATTATGTTCACTCTTGTTGTTGGACTGGGGCTGGTTTCCGGCATCATGTTCTATACGGCAAATGCCTTTGGTACGGATGATTACCGGGAAGCTGGCCGGGTATGGCGGCGTAATATCCCTTTTGCGCTTGTTATCGGGCTGGGATTGGTGGCGGCAGTATTGCCGTCCGAATATTGGCTGACCCAGCTGGGTCAATCGCCAGAGGATGCCAGCAAAAGCGGCTCGATCGCCATCATTCTGGCACTTGGCCTGCCGGGTCACATGCTGTTCATCAATTGCACCATGTTTCTGGAAGGCATCAAACGCGCCGATGTTGGCTTTTATATGATGATGGCCGCAAATCTGGTGAATGTGGGCCTCAATTATGCGCTTATTTTTGGCAACTGGGGCATGCCAGAGCTGGGGGCTGAAGGGTCAGCATGGGCATCAACAGGCGTGCGCTGGTTTATGGCCGCGAGCGTTATGGCCTTTGTTTGGTATGCGCCAAGCCTGAAGAAATTTGAGCTGCGCCGGCCCCATGGGCAAACCTGGAAAGAATGGGCAGATCAGCGCCAAATTGGCTATGCGTCCGCTGTTTCTCTTGCCGCAGAGGTGCTGGCCTTTGGTGCACTGGCCATATTTGCGGGCTGGCTGGGCACGGTATCACTGGCTGCACACGGTGTGATATTTCAGGTTGTGGGTGTTCCTTTGATGATGGCGATTGGTATTGGTGTGGCCACCACGGTTCGTGTTGGCATTTCCTTTTCGCGCAAAGACCGGGCTGATACAGCGCTGGCGGGCATCAGCGGTATCCTTTTAAATTTTGTGCTGACAGGGATACTGGGGGTTTTCATCTTTCTGTTCCCGGCAGATTTGATGCGGGTTTTCACCAGCGATAGCCGCATCGTTGATTTGCTGGAGCCGATTGCCTTATTTTTCATTCTGGCCATGATCTTTGATGCATCCCAGATGGTTGCTTCGCTTATCCTGCGCGGATTTAAAGAAACATGGTGGCCCACTTATCTGCAAAGCTTCTCTTTTGCGGTGGTGATGTTGCCTGCCTGTTATCTGTTGGCTTTTCCTGCCGGAATGGGACTGAAAGGGCTGGCACTGGGCATGTTGATCGGCGTGTGCGTATCCTGGGTATTGCAGATTGCCCGCTTTGTGTGGCTTATCCGGCGACCTTTGGCTGCTTAGGGCAAACCCTAGGTGTGCCATCTCGATAGGTTGTGCGCTGACCCTCTTTGTCTGTTCCGCCCGCTTACAACAAAATCCAGAAAAATAGTCTCTCCGCCAAATTTTCTGACAATTTTCCTTATTTATTTGCCTTAGTTTTACCCTTTTCTGCTCTACTATTATGAAGCACAGTCGAAAGCGGGGCGAGGACTGCTTGAAAAAGGAAAGTGAAACGAGAAATAACAGGAAATAATGTGACGAAGCGATTTTTTTCAGCGCTCGTAATGGCGGGCTTTCTGTCAACACCAATTCAGGCACAGTCTTTTGTGACCGAAAGCATCAATGCAGCCATCGAGGCCGTGCAGGATGGCCTTGATCTTATCTGGCCTGATGATATCAGCCTTGAAGACGTGAATGCGCGTGTGGGCTTTGGCATGGGTATTACACCCGATTATATTGGCTCCAATAATTATCGGCTGCGCTTCATTCCCCTTATTGATGTTCGCTATAAGGAAGCATGGCGGCTCAATGGCAGCCTGCTTTCCTTTTCCGCATACAAGAATAACAACCTGGAACTTGGACCTCTCGTGAACCTGCGTTTTGGGCGGCAGGAAAGCCGCAATAGCGTGCTGGATGGGCTTGGTGACATTGATACCACTCTCGAGATTGGGGCTTTCGTACGCTATAAAACCGATATCATGCATTTGTCGGCGGATTACCGCTATGGGCTTGGCGAAAATATCCGCAGCAGTATTCGTGTGTCTGCAGCACACGGCATCTTTCAAAAGGGAAATTTCAGCGCCTTGCTTAGTGGCCGGGCCAGATGGCTTTCCAAAACAAGTATGCAAAGCGAATTTGGTATCAGCGAGGCACAGGCCAGCACATCAACTTTTGGGCTACCTGCCTTTGAAGCGGGTGCGGGCATTTCCGAGGTATCTGCCAACCTTGTGGGGGCTTACCGGCTGAATGAGAAAACCCGAATTTTAAGCCTGATTTCCTATGGCCATCTGTTTAGCAGCGCCGCTGACAGTCCCTTGGCAGCAAGCGGCGCAGGCTCTAAATCACAGTTTATTGTCGGCACTGGCCTAGCCTATAGCTTTTAACCAACAGCCCACCCCCTATATCCAGGTTGAAACCTCCTCCAGAGATTTTTTATCAATAGCTGGCACCTGCACGCCTTCTGCCGGGTAGCCGGTAACGATCAACATAATCGGACGTTCATTTTTTGGACGGCCACAGACATCGTTCAAAAATCCCATCGGCGAAGGTGTATGGGTAAGCGTCGCAAGCCCCGCGTTATGCAGCGCCGCCAACAGAAAGCCGCTAGCGATGCCTGCGCTTTCGTGCACATAATAATTTTGTGTACGCTCACCGGTGTCCTCGTCGATCCCGTATGACTGGCGGAAAACAGCAATTAACCAGGGGGCTGTTTCCAGAAAAGGCTTATGGTCATCGGTGCCAAACTGCTCCAGATCCTTGAGCCATGTATCCGATGCCCTGCCGCCATAAAACTCCCGTTCTTCCTCTTCAGCGGCAGCGCGTAATCTGGTTTTAACCGCAGCATCCGAAATTGCCGCAAAATGCCACGGCTGCTTGTTAGCACCTGAGGGCGCGCGGCCTGCTGTCAGGATTGCATTTTCAATCACTTCCCTGGGCACAGGCCGATCTGAGAAATCACGGATCGTGCGCCTGCCCTTCATAAGTTCAAAAAAATCACGGCTCCGTGTTTTCATGGTTTCGCTATCGCGAATTTCAAAGCCTTCAAGCGGAATAAATTTTGCGTTGTTCACCTATCTTCCCCATGTTAATTGGGCCTGACCCTAGTCAATTGTGCCCTTGTTATGCTTATATCAGCAGGCACGGGAGAAGAGGATCACTTTTATGTTGGCATATGTACGCGGCCTGTTTTTTCTTTGCTGCATGGGGTTGGCGGAAGGCGCACTGGCGCAGGCGATCACCGTGAGCCCCGGATCATTGGACAGTGCAACCCGCAGCCAGTTAATCTCGCCGCACAGTTTTTATGTCAACGGGCCCTTGAGTGAAGGGCTCACGACCGAGATTGCTGGGCACATGTATCCAGCCGGGCCAACGGGGCGCACGCTTTTAACCTTGCTGGCACTGAGAATGAACGCTGCAGATATCATTTCGCTGGATGACACCATTGCCCTCGATCTACCTGACATACTGGATAATAACCCCTTCCGGGTTTCGCTCACAGCGCGGCATTTATTAACAGAAACTGCCGGTTTTGCCGTGCCGCCCCTAATCACCGGAACTGTGCCTCTAAGGCGGTATATCACCCACGTCCGCACAGCGGGCCAAATGGCCCACGCAGATACAGTTGGCTGGGCACTATTGGTGAAATACCTGGAGGTCCGGGGCGGTGCGCCGATCCTTACATTGTTCCAGACCCATGTTCTGGATGCACTTAAGCTGCCCGCCGACGCGCTGGAGGCAGAGATATCTTCAGGCGCACTGATTTTTGTCAACAGTCTGAAAGCCAGCGGCAAGTTGCTCGCGGAGACAGCCCGCCTGATGGTGCGCAACCGGGACGCAAACGGCGCACGCTTTTTACCGGCTGATATTTACGAGCAAGTGACCGCCCGGCACAATTGGCGCATGCACCCCATTGGTCCGCGCCGTACGCTGGGCGGTGTGATACATACCGATGATGGTCACAGCTGGATCAGCGCGCCAGCCTTGCCAAAGAACAACAGCGGACCCGACTTTATGGCCTTCCCTGCTGAGGGCATTGTCTTTGTTAATTTAAGAGGCATAACAGCAGAATTTCAGACCAGCGTCCTCAAGCTCGCGCAGGAGCGTTTCCTGCCCGGGGCACCAGATACACGGCTCAGGGAAGCACAAGGCATTTATGATAAGGGTATGCGCTTTAGCGGCAATTACGTAAGTTCAAACACTCCTTCTGCATGGCTGGCTGACCGGCTTCGCGCAGTGGAAGCCCATACGATAAATCTAACAGATCCTGGGGACGGTACACTGCATGTATCAGGCTTACCAGGCACCGGGTCAGCCGCGCTTGTCTACCACAAAAAAGCCCCCTTTTATTTTGAAGCCGTAGGCGACAGCCATATGACCCTCAGCCCTTACCGGCAGGGGGGCTATCTGGTTCTGGACGGAATGTTGTTCCGCTATTCAGGCATCCTTGGAAACCAGACATTTGTCGTGTTGGCTTTTCCCTATGTAGCTATATTCCTGCTATCGAGCGGGCTTTACATGCGCAGCAATACTAGCAATCGCTGGCGCAAGATGGGGCAGTTTGGTACAGTAGGCACCCTTATGATCAGCGCTGGCGCAGCCTGTGAGTTTTTCCTGTGGCCGCAAGCGATTTTTACATGGGATATGCCGTTTTTGGTCAACCTTTGGCGATTTGCAATCAACGCTGGGTTGGCGTTTATACTTAGCCTGCCTATATTTGCGCTGGCCTTCACCACAGGGGGTGAGATGCCCAAAGACAGTGGCATTCTGTATGTCCCGCTCCATCTTGCGCTTTTATGCATAGCCGCAGTCGCACTGTTTCTTATCACTGTTGCCTGGGGCATCGCCGGTGAGTTCTCGGCCTACTAAAGCAGTTTTTACCATGTCCGAAACTGTCTCTTGATCTCATGGAAAGTGCGTTTTAGGCTCGCGGGCCAATGGATCAGGGATAAAATGGATGAAAAATTTCGCGCTTGGTAACAAAGATATCAAGATCGGGCTGGATACACTTGCCGCAAAAGATACGCATGTAGCAGAAGCGATTGAACTGGTGGGCTACCCGCAGGAGCGGATTAACCCGCAAGGGTTCAGTACGGTGCTACGGGTAATTGTTGGCCAACAACTTTCGGTAAAAGCTGCCGCAAGCATTTGGGTGCGGGTTCAAACACTGGCGGGCGAGAATGCTGGCACCAAAGACTATGCTCTGATCGCTGACGAAGACCTGCGCAGTGCTGGTCTGTCACGCCAGAAAGTCAACTATGTTCGCTCGCTGTGTGAACGGGTGGACGACGGCACTCTGGATTTTGCAGCCCTTGGCACCATGAGCAACGACGATGCGGTTAAGGCCATCACGGCAGTTAAGGGCCTAGGGGTTTGGAGCGCGCATATATATTTAATGTTTTCGCTGGGACGAGCCGATATTATGCCCGTGGGTGATCTGGCTGTGCGCGTGGGCGTGGGCCGCATTGTTGGCCACGAAGACAGACCCACGGAAAAAGAATGCGATGCCATTGGTGCACGCTGGGCCCCTTACCGCAGCATGATGGCCCTAATGGCATGGCACTATTATTCAAACGCACCGCTTTAGAATTGAGACCCACGTTAACCCCTCAGCAACAGATTAACGATAGGATCACCATCTGATCCTCTTATTATCGGGAAGAATGGCATGACCGACTTCAGGCAGCTAACAGACAAGGTTTCTGTTTCACCGCAGATCAGCACTGCTGACATTGACGCCGCCGCCGAACTGGGCATGGCGCTGATCATCAACAACCGCCCGGACGGTGAAGAAGCCGGCCAGCCCGACAATGAAACCCTTGCCGCTTATGCCGCTGAAAAAGGCGTGCAATGGGCCCATATTCCGGTAGAGCCCGGCAAGCTGACGCTGGAGGCGATTGAGGGCACCAGTTTTGCACTCAGGGACGCAGATAAAATATTGGCTTTTTGTCGATCAGGCACCCGCAGCGCAACTCTGTGGGCTTTAGCAGAAGCCTTTGCCGGCAGCCTTGAAACCCCTGAGCTGATAAAGTTGGCCGACGGGGTCGGTTATGACCTTAGCGACCTTGTGCCAACCCTTGAGCATTTGCGCGCAAGCAAGGGGTAAGGGTTTAGTTTTTCCAGTGAAAAATCCAGGCTGGCTTGCCATCTTCCAGCTTTTCGCCTGTAACTTCTAGCCCCACCTTTTCCAGCACCCGGCGGCTGGCGGGGTGCCCAACATAAACGTCCGCACAAATATCGGCATAAGGTACACCCACCGCGTCACTGTGGCCTTCAACCATGGCCCTTGCGGCTTCGGTGGCCACACCGCTGCCCCACGCCTCAGGCAGGAACCAGTAGCCAAGTTCAACAAAACGGCCGTCTTCCGTGGGCCGGAACAAGACCCAGCCGATCATGAAACCTTCTTTGCCTGCCGGGGGGTGCCGCCATTCTACAGCACTGAAAAACTTAAAACGCTGGCCTTCTTTCAACGCGGCTGCAAATTCAGCGTAAATGACCGCACGGTCTGTTGCTACCTCCAGCGGGATAAAGCGCATCACATCCGGGTCACGGCGCATTTGCCAAAAAGCTTCCACATCCCCCTCCTGAAAAGGACGGAGACGCAGACGTTCGGTTTCGATGACGGCAGCGGATAGCGCACGTTCAGAGCGAAGGTATGTATTTTTATTTGCCATTTAAAATTCCAAACCAATCGTTCGGTTATTTATTTTCAATGCCAAAGCACATCAACAAAAACATATATTCTTCTGCTACTTCGTGGAGTTTTTCATACCGCCCGGACTTGCCGCCGTGGCCCGCGCCCATATTGATTTTCATCAACAGCAGGTGGTCATCGGTTTTGGTGGCGCGCAGTTTGGCTGTCCATTTGGCAGGTTCCCAGTATGTCACGCGCGGGTCATTCAGTCCGCCGGTAACCAGCATCGGCGGATAAGCCTTGGCCTCGATATTACTGTAAGGACAATATGCTGCAATCGTATTGTATGCTGCTTTGTCCTTAATCGGGTTCCCCCATTCAGGCCATTCAATGGGTGTAAGCGGCAGGTCTGCATCAAGCATGGTATTCAAAACATCCACAAAAGGCACATGCAGGACCGCACCTTTAAACAAGCCCGGTGCCTGATTGAGGACAGCACCCATCAGCTCACCGCCTGCACTGCCACCCGAAATGCTAATGCCGCCAGGCGCAGCATAACCTTGATCCGTAAGGGCCCGCGCCACATCAACAAAATCATTGAAGGTATTTTCGCGTTTTTCAAGCTTGCCGTCTTCGTACCAGCTATAGCCCATTTCATCGCCGCCACGAACATGAGCGATCGCATAGGCAAAACCGCGATCCAGCAGCGACAGGCGCGCCGACGAGAAAGCCGGGCTGATACCAAGCCCATACGCCCCGTAACCATACAGGTGCAAAGGGCCTGCACTTTTTTCCGCCGTGCCCCTTTGCCAGCCTTTTTTATAAACAAGGCTCACCGGCACAGCCACGCCGTCGCGAGCCTCCATCATCAGGCGCTCGCAGGCATATTGGCTTTTGTCGTATCCGGACGGAATTTCCTGCTGTTTGCGTACCAACAGACTACCGTCCCTGAGCTGATAGTCAAAAACGGTGGGCGGTGTCACCAAGCTTGAGTAAGCAAGCCGCACAAAAGGCTGATCCGGTTCCGCATTGTGACCAAGCGAAACTTCATAAACCGCCTCCGGCATTTCGATATAGCGACCATCTCCCTCCGCTTGCCAGATGAAAATCTGGTCCAGCCCGTCAAGCCGGTCCTCAACCGCAACAAAATCGCTGAAGGCCTGCATACCGTGCAAGTACCGTACGTCACTCCCCCGGATAACTGCTCGCCAACTGGATTGAGCTGGGGCGGCCTCAGGTGCCGCATATACACAAAAATTACGGTGCTCACTGTTTGAACGTATATAAAAACCCTGGCCTCCGTGATCCACATAATAATCATGGTTAACCTGCCGTTCGGCCAGACACAGCGGCTGCGCACTAAGGTCTGCCAGCGGCACTCTGCGGCACTCTGCCGTCACATGATCCGCAGACCGAATGATAAGATATTTATCCGAACTGGTGGCATGAATATGAACAAAAAAGCTGGTGTTTTTTTCTTCAAAAATCACAGCATCATCGGTGCTGCCAAGTGTATGCAACAGCACCTCAAAAGGGCGCCATTCCTTGGACACCTTCACACAGGCAAATGCGTCGCTTGCACTGGCCCAGATAATTTCGCCAGAAACATCTTCAATATGGTCAGACAATGTTTTCCCATTTTCCAAATTCCGCACACGGACAGTGAAACGTTCTGATCCATTATCGTCCACACTGTAAGCAAGATAGCGCCCATCAGGGCTGACAGAAAGTGTGCCCAGCTTGAAAAACTCCTTGCCGTCCGCCTCGACAGTTTCGTCAAACAGAACCTGCCAATTTGCCACCAACATTTCATCACCAGCAAACGGGTCGCTTGTGCGTGCACGCCAATACCAGGTGCGGTACTGCGCCCCTTTGGCAAAAGCCCAGCGATATTCAAAAGCCCCCTTTTGCCAGACTACGCCTTCATCGTCTTCTTTCACGCGGCCTTTGATTTCGCTAAACAACGTGTCCGTTAGCCCCTTGTGCGGGACCATAACATCGCTGAAATAGCTGTTTTCTGTCTTCAGGTAAGCAAGGATTTCCTCATCCGTTACTTTTGGATAACCGGGGTCTTTCAGCCAGAAATAGGGGTCCTGATGCTCTATGCCGTGATGCACGGCACTGTAAGGTTTGCGGATCGCCACGGGCGCGGTCAGGTTTTTTGAGGCCATCAACATAGGGACATTTCCTTATTTATACAGTCCCTTAGGGTCAGGGCTCATTAATCTGATTTATTCAGCAAGAGAGGGCTTTGTCGCGAGGCAGAAGGTAATATGCAGATATAAGCATTTTATTTCAAATATTTCCGCCGCACGCCACGGTGAAAACATCCTTGCCCCTTTCTTGCGCATTATGCATGGGGATCAGGTTAATAGACCCTGTAAAGCCTCAGCTGCATTGGCGGCTTTGCACTTGCCAAAAAGTGTCATCGCTGCCAAAAAGCTCTCTTGAGCCCGTACATAAAAAGGACAGCACCTGTGGCAACAAACCCAAAGCACCTGAAAGCCCTGCGCGTCCAACTGAAGTTACAGCGGCTGGACGGCTTTATCGTGCCGTTAACCGACGAGCATATGAGCGAATATGTCGGCGACTATGCGCAGCGATTGGCCTGGGCAACCGGCTTTACCGGCTCTGCAGGCAACGGTGTTGTGCTAACCGACAAAGCAGCCGTGTTTATTGATGGACGCTATACCATTCAGGTAGCGGCAGAAGTGGATGGTGCCTATGTTGAACACCACCATTTTGAGACATACCCGCTGTTAAAGTGGATCAAAGACCATGCTGCTGCCGGACACCGCATCGGGTATGACCCTGAACTGGCGACAGTTGCCTGGGAAAAAAGCGCGGCGAGCAATTTGGCTGGCGCAGGCATGGAACTGGTGGCTGTTGAGACCAACCCAATTGATGGGGCATGGGCCGCCCAGCCTGAGCCTTCGCTGGCTCCGGTTTATGGGCACGAGCTTGAATATACAGGCCAAAGCGCAGAGGAAAAACGTGTTGATATAGCTGCTGAACTTGCAAAACAGGGCGCAGATGCCGCTGTTATTACCATGCTTGACAGTGTGGCATGGGCTTTCAATATCCGCAGTGCAGATGTGCTCAATACCCCCGTTCCGCACGCATTTGCGATCCTTGATAAAAATGAGCAGGCAACACTTTTTGTCGATGAGCGAAAAATTACGGATGATGTGCGGGTTTTCCTCGGCAACAAAGTGCGGCTTGAGCCGCGAACCGCCTTTTATGAGGAACTCGCCAAATTAGGCACGGAAGGTAAAACCATTCTTGTTGATCCGGCCAGCAATAATGCCCGGGTATTTAAAACCCTAACCGAAGCAGGGGCCATCCTTGTCGAAGGTCAGGACCCTTGTATCCTGCCAAAGGCCCGTAAAAATAAAACCGAAGTTCAGGGTGCGCGGGATGCACATGTCCGCGACGGTGCTGCAATCGCAGAATTTCTGTGCTGGTTGGAGGCCGAAGCCCCAAAAGGAGGGCTGGATGAGCTGATCGCCGCTGACAAATTATGGCAGTTTCGCCAGCGCCGTGACATCCTGAAAGATCGTAGCTTTGATACAATTTCAGCCGCAGGCCCAAATGGCGCCCTTTGCCATTACCGGGTTTCGGAGGAAACCAATTTACCGCTGAAAATGAACAGTGTTTATCTGGTGGATAGCGGCGGCCAGTATCTGGACGGTACAACCGATATCACCCGCACAGTGGTAATAGGCACCCCAACAGCAGAGATGAAGGATCGCTTCACCCGGGTACTGCGGGGCCATATTGCGCTGGCGCAAACCCGTTTCCCAAGAGGCACCTCCGGCATGGCGCTGGACGCTGTTGCCCGGCGCCCCTTATGGGAAATTGGTCTTGATTATGACCACGGCACCGGACACGGCGTTGGCTCTTTCCTTGCGGTTCACGAAGGGCCGCAGCGCATTGCCAAGCTTGGCACCGCAGTGCCGCTGGAGGAAGGCATGATCCTTTCCAACGAGCCCGGATACTATAAAGAAGGCGAATATGGCATCCGCATCGAAAACCTGATCACTGTCCAGCCTGCTGAAAGCGCGGAAGGCCGAGATATGCTCCAGTTTGAAAACCTGACATGGGCACCGATCGATCATAATTTAATAGAAGCTTCCAGCTTGAACGATAGTGAGTTAAACTGGTTGAACACCTATCACGCCGCCGTCTTTGAAAAATTGGGGGTAATCGTTGACGAAGGCACGAAAAACTGGCTAAGGCATGCAACCCGAGCAATCAAACGCAGTCCCCACTTATAACGACGTAGCTGTAGATCGGCACTCAACAGAGCCCTACCATCTGCATCTACCCGCCAATACAAGCGGACGGGACTTTTTTCTAGGCGATCCGCACGGCCGCCTCGACAGTGTTTTATTGGCGCTTGGGGAAGCCGGGTTTGAACCGCAAACCGACCGGGTCATTTGTGTTGGTGATCTGGTTGATCGGGGCCCAAACAGCTTTGAACTGTTAAAACTAACCCGTCAGCCATGGTTTTTTGCCGTGCGCGGCAATCACGAAGCCATGCTGCTTGAGGTCACTGATCATTTTTCGCTGGTCCATTGGCTTATGAACGGAGGCACCTGGTTTTTGGATCTGGGAGGCGAAGCCGCCCTAGATACCTATGCCCTTGCCATGAATTTGCCGTGTGCAATCACCCTGGATACCAAAGATGGGCAAAAGGTTGGCATTTGCCATGCCGAGTGGCCGGGGTCAGACTGGTCTGATGTTGAAATCGCCCTGGGCGATGAAGCCCTGCTGAAGCAGATGTTGTGGGGCCGTAATATCTTCAAAGAAAACAAAGGTATTCATGACCAAACTGCCATTCTGACAGTCCACGGGCATTCGACAATCGACAAACCCTTAAAAATAGGGTCCGCACTTTTTATTGATACAGGCTGTGTCTACGGTGGACCGCTTACTTTGCTGGAACTGGAAGACGCGATTAATTGGGCACCTGGCAGTTAGGGTCAGGACCCATTATTGAGGATCAAGCGCGCGCCAATACATATCGCGGTAATCATACGCCCGTATAAATTTATGGCCATCCCATTCCAATGCAACAGCGCGCTCTGTGCCTGAACGGTCAACACATTCGGGCCTTAACAATACGGCTGTACTGCCTCCGGCTGCAGAAAAAACAAGGCCGTCAGCTCCCGCCTCGGCAACATCCGCAAGCAAACGCTGGCTTGCTGTATAGTTACTGCTGTCATAACAGCTTGGGAAAAGCTCCCGGTCGCTGATGTCATGGAAAGTGCCTGCCAATGTGAAACGCTCTACAATAAAGCTTAATGTTGAAGGCCCTTCGGCTGTATCCAGCATAAACTGACCGTAAATCTCACAAGCCAGCATAACTGCACCCTCCAGACTGTCAGAGAGCAGCATATGCGGCGTTTGATCTGCAACAAATCGCCATTCTGGCAGAGAGGATGAAAACGCCGACAATACCGATTGCGCCGCGCCGGGCGGCACTGAAACACCAAGCAGTACATTGCCAGAACTGTGCCGGGCAGAAGGAGATGTTAAATCCTTTAAGGCTGTCAGTGTCTCAACATCAGGGCCTAATTTGGCAAGTGGGGGCCGATCAGGCACAGATGCGGGCCGCAGACGAAATGCTGTGGACCAGACTATTCTGGTTTTAGGGACAGACCTTAGGTCAATCCCGGGTTTCAGGCCAGGTTCTGACGCTGTTGAGCCGCCGCTTTTGCTCTCGCCTGATTTAGTCTCACCCGGCATCATGCAGCCTGCGCCAACCCGTCCAGGTACGTTCGGACCACATAAATATCCATGATTTGCCCGGCAAGCAGGCGCTCAAGCGCACTTTGCCCTGCCAATTGCGCATTGGGGGCTTTGACCCAGTTTGTAGCTTGCTCGCTATCATCAAAAAGTGTGTGCAGCGCGTGGTGGATCGCCATCAGGTGGGAAAGTCTGGCCAGTGTATCATGTGGCACACCTGAAATTTTCCCGCTACGCCAATTGTAAAAAGTGCTGCGTGAAGGTTGCCCTAACAACAACATCTGCTGCTCGGCGGTCAGGTCCCAGCTATCGGCCAACTTGAAAAAAGCCCGCAACCCCATCGGGGCCAACTGCTTATTTTTTTCCTTGTCGGCGCGTCGGCGTTCCATACTTTGACCCTGCAAATTGAACAGTATGTTTGAAAAGTCATCTCACGAGCGAAAGACTACGCGCCATTGGCGCATGCTGCAACTGTCAGTTATTCAGTTTCGCGAATTTCATAGTCCGTGGTGATATTGGCAAGTGCTGCAAGCTGGGCTGAAGCAGAGCAATATTTTTCCATTGAAAGCTGGATGGCACGTTCCACGTGACGTGCATCAACCGCCTGTCCTGTCACCACAAAATGCATATGAATTTTGGTGAAAAACCTTGGAGGTTCTGTGGCGCGCTCACTGTCAAGTTCTACCCAGACATCACTTACTTTCTGGCGTGATTTTTTCAGCATTAACACCACATCAATACTGGCACAGCCACCCGCCCCAAGCAGCAACATTTCCATCGGCCGAATACCGTGATCAAGACCGCCTTCAGACGAACCTGCATCCATAACAACTGCATGACCCGAAGGCGACTCGCCAATAAACGTCATATCGCCTGCCCATTTTACCCGTGCTTTTTTTGTCATGTTTTAATCCTTATTCCGGCAGGCAACTTAGGGTAAAAACACCTTCCCTTCAAGCGGGGAAAACCAGCGGTATATCGCCTGCCTGCCACTGCGGATATTTGCCCATAATGCCTGTAAAAATCTGGCCTTCAAGCATGCCAGAAAGCCAATGCTGTACATGCGGATAGGGGGCGGCGGCAAACCAGTTTATATCAACATTTGCAAACTGGCGGATGAACGGCATGACGGCATAATCCGCCAGCGAGGGCGCGGCACCACAAAGATGAATAGTGTCCGCAAGTCTGGCTTCAAGTACCGCCAAATAAGCCTCTGCCGCGCTACGGTGATCTTCTGCCACAGCGCCTTCATACCGGTTTGCATATTTATAGCGGTCAAGCTGGTGCTTGAAATCTGCGTCGCAGGTACTGATCAACGCCAGCATTTCATCGTACGAGCCTAAATCTGGCTGCAGCCAGCCCGCCGGGTCTGCCTGCGCAAGCGCCCAGAGCATAATATCAAGGCTTTCGTCAATCACATCACCACCGGGCAACGCTAAAACCGGCACGGTGCCTTTGGGTGACAGCTCAAGCATACAGGCCGGTTTCGCACGCAGCACAACTTCCCGCAGTTCTACCTGTATGCCACTTGCAGCAATCGCCATCCGCGCCCGCATTGCATAGGGACAACGCCGGAAACTATAGAGTATTGGCCGTGTGTTTGCCATATCCGTACCTATTTTGATCCTGTTGCCTTATGATATAGCCCAGTATGTCTGTGCGCAAAACCTGCTATACAGACCCACCGCCCGCCACCGCCCGACTTAATCACTGCACCAACAGTTTTCTCCCGGTTGCCAAACTTGGGGGCTTTTCATATAACCGGGTACATCCGGACAAACCAGCACGAAAGCAGGAATATAAAGTGTCTCAAACCAGTCAGGTCTCCGACGACGCAGTCAGCAAAAACCGTGAAAATTTCCTGATAAAAGCCAGCGCCTGGGCCAAAGCTGACCCGCTGTTTTCTGTGCAAGAAATGCCGGGGGCAACAGCGGTATTCAGCGGCAGTTCCAGCGATACATTCAATATATTAGCGCTGGAACGTGCCAGCAAAATCAACACTTTTAAAGCGATTGAAAAGGCCCGTGAGACACTGTTTGGTAATAACCGTTTTGCTGTCTGGAGCTGGGAGACGGGCCAGCTGCAAAGCCTGCCCGTATCAGAAGAAGTGATTGAAGAAAACCTGATTATGACCTGCCACATCGCCAATCTGGCAGACCGGGAACCGGACGACACCCCCCTTGAGACAACACCGGTTACAGACCCCATGCATTTGATGGATGTGGGCGGGGTGCTGGCGTCTGTTTTTGGGGAAAGTCAGGAAGCTTTCATGCTGCAATCCATTTATGCCGGGCAAGATGAAACCAGCCTCGCTGCCCTTCAAATCAGGTATCTTCTTGCTTATGAAGCCGGTGTAGCGGCAGCGGCAGGCAGTTATATCACCGACGGCACTTTGGCTGGCATATACGATGTTGCCGTACGGCCTGCGCTACAAAAAAAGCGGCTGGGAAGCCGTATGTTTAATGCGGTTATTGATGCCGCTGCCGCTAGCGGCGCACAGTCTTTCACCCTTCAGGCCGCAGCCAGCGGCGCGGCTATTTACAAGCGTGCAGGCTTCGCTGTAGCCGGGTCATGCTGGTGTCTTGATATAGACTGATCGTTCATCCGCCGTACGTGTGCATAGGGTCAATACCAATTATTCATTCCAACCCGGCAGCGAATGGCGCTATAGTGGCCACTGCCAAGGGGGGCAAAAGGGGCATAACCGTGCTGGGAGGCAGCCAACAGCAGACTTCGTCCATTACGCACCGCGCCGACTTTTCGGTTTTTCGCGGCGAGGATATTCTTGGCAAAAATCTGGCCACTGACTATTTCTACAAATTCTGGATGTCCCATGAACGCCCCGCACGCAAACATATCCACCCGGAAAAAATGAAATCATACCTTGAAAATCTGGTGATCATGGATGTGCAACGAAACGACGATGACATAGCACTGCATGTGCGCCTGATTGGCACTCTGGTTGCACATTATTACGGTGAAATCACCGATAAAGACGTGAACGCCATGCCAAACGAGGGGGCTGCAAAGCGCATTTATTATCTGTGTTCTTTGGTGCTGGATGAAAAAGCACCCCTTCTGACAGGGACACCGGGCTTTGCTGAAGACAAACAGTATCTGGAAGCCTGGGCGCTTTATATGCCGCTGTTTGATGAGGCGGGCGCCATTGAGAAAATATTGGTCTGTGTTGACATTCAGAAACTGACAAAGCCGGACGAGCAGCCCTGAAATACCCGGCAGTAACCTGACACAGATAAACTGTGAAAAAGCTTGACTGACCACAGGGTCAGGATTGTAATAGAAACAAGGGAAAGCGGCGCTGTTTTTACGAGAAAACGTGTCGCTTTGCTGTGTTTGGTTATATGCACGGGCACGCATGCATGCGGCCAAGCCAATTTTATAAAAGCCAGCCGATGAAAGCTTACCAATGAAAGCCTATAAAGGTTCCCTGTTTCACATGATTGATGACCCGGCAGTTGTTGGGGTTGAAGCCGCACACAAATATTATGCCGACGGCATGTTGGTGGTGGACGGCGGGCATGTGGTGATGGCGGGGGAGCGCGCACTCTTGGAGCCTTCGCTCACGGAAAATACCGAGATTATCGACCACTCGAGCAAGCTGATTGTGCCCGGCTTTGTTGATACCCACATCCATTTCCCGCAGCTTGATATGATCGCCTCGTTCGGGGAAGAGCTGCTGGACTGGCTGGAGAAATATACCTTCCCCGAAGAAGCCAAATTTGCCGACCCGGAACACGCCGCCGAGTGCGCCGGTTTTTTTGTGCAGGAACTTTTACGCAACGGCACCACCTCTGCGTTGGTGTACGGCACGGTGCACAAAGCATCAGTGGATGCACTGTTTGCAGAGGCCTACCGCCGGGGTATGCGCATGGTGGCCGGCAAGGCCCTGATGGACAGGAACGTGCCCGAGAATGTACGTGATACAGCAGAAAGCGGTGACGCAGATAGCCGCGCGCTGATCGCACAGTGGCACGGTAAGGGCCGCTTAGGGTATGCTATTACCCCCAGGTTTGCGCCCGCATGCTCTGATGAGCAGATGACGCTAGCCGGCAAACTGTTAGCCGAACACCCGGACGTGCTGATGCACACACATCTGTCCGAGAACGGCGCAGAAATTGACTGGGTGCAAAAGCTTTACCCTACCGCCAAAGATTATCTGGATGTGTACGCAAAGTTTGGTCTGCTGACCGACCGCAGCGTATTTGCCCACTGTGTGCATATGAAAAGCGAAGAGTTTCAGCGCATGGCCGAGGCTGATGCGGCCATCGCCTTTTGCCCCACATCAAACCTGTTTTTGGGCAGCGGATTGTTTCACCTGAAAGAGGCCGAGAAATACGGCATCAAAGTGGGGCTCGGCACCGATGTAGGCGCGGGCACCAGTGTCTCGATCCTTGAGACCATGAATGAGGCCTATAAAGTATGCCACCTGAAGGGCGACACATTAACCCCCTATAAAGCCTTTTATCTGGCAACGCTCGGCGGTGCAAAAGCGCTGAATATAGCTGATAAAATCGGCAGTTTTGAAGCCGGGAAAGAAGCGGACTTTCTGGTGCTGGACATGGCCGCCACACCGCTTCTGGAACGCCGCACGAAAAACTGCAAGTCTCTGGATGAAACCCTGTTTGTATTATCCATGCTCGGCGACGACCGCACCATCAGCCACACCTACATCGCGGGTGACTTACAGCACATGCGGGGGTGACTGAGCCGCTCATCACCCCGTCGGGTGGCCTCATCATTCGACATATACTGCTGTAACACAGCCTCAAGTTTCCGCGATTGATGTGTCCGATTTATGGATTACCCGATCAAGTCGGGTAATGACGGAGGAAAAATGGTTATTGTATGCACTCGCCGTCATCATTCTTTGGCAAGCAAAGGGAGGCGAGATTTTAGAGCCCACAAAAATCCTGCAGACGAAAGGCCGGCTGCTGCATACATCATGCACATCACCATAATCTGGTAGCGCGCCGCCACCAGCGGCGATACACCCGAGAGTATCTGGCCTGTCATCATGCCCGGCAGGGATACCAGCCCCACCGCAAATAAGGAATTTGTAATCGGGATCAGCGCTGCCTTCAGCGCAATACTCCGTGCCGTTTCGTACGACCGGGTTTTTGCAAATTCTGCCACAAAACGTTCAACAGCCAGGCTGATACTCGTCATCGATGCGGCGAAAATCATCCCCGCAAGCGGCACCATAAAACGCGGTGCATACCAGGGATCAAGCTGCAATACGCCCTGGCTGATAACCATTAAGGTACTGCCGCCGCCAACCGAAATGGACAAAAGCGCCATCGGCAGAAGCGTGGTACGGGGCATATCTACCGTGCGCAGTGATATCCAACTGGCTACCAAAACCATGAGCACCAGCACCGCCATAACAATCCAGCCTGTGTTCGCCTCGAACAGATAAATCAGAAAATACCCGATAAAGGACAGCTGCAATATCATGCGGGCAAAGCCATAAAGCGTTTCTTTTGCATCCCGCGACCACAGGTGCAAAATGCCCACAACAAGCGCCGCTGGCAAAAACGCCAAAAGGAGATTTTCTATGGGTATGACCTGCATCTTCCGGACCGAGCCCCGCTTTTCTTTGACCCCGAAACTGTGGCGTTGGTAAATTCAGCCGTCAACCTGTTATAGCGCGATTATTATCTGCTCATCATCGGCCAGCATATGTTCAACACAGTTGTCGCCTTCTCCCTTGCGGTCAATGACGAGGAAATCACTCTCGGACTTCAAGGCGAGACAGTAATGGTGCCAGGTGCCTTTGTGATAATTCACACCTTGCTCGCTGGTCGCGAGAAAAACCCTGATTTTATCCGCTGTAAAATCGCCTGCTTCGGCGACCACAACCAGATAGGGATTGCTGCCAAGCGGCATAAAAGCCTGACTGCCCAGCGGGTGATATTCCACCAGTTTGATGGTGATGGGTTCGGCAAGCGGCGTTGAGCGGAAAATGCTGACACACACACCGCCGCCGTCCGCCACATCCACCGCGATCTGGTCATGAAATCTGACCGTATTGCCTTCGTTGATCAAAAACTGCTCACCCGTGCCGGGGGCTTCAATCACATCACCGTAGGGGGCAAAGGCTTCTGCTGTTAGCGGCTCTGGCCTGATTGTGCGCATCAGTTTTTACCCGTGTTCTCAGATATCCATTTGCCCAGAGCGGCTCGCTCTTCCTCTGTCATGCCGGTTTCGTTACCCAGCGGCATAATATCGGATGTCACCGTTTGCTCCCGTATTCTGGGGGCGTGCTGGCGAATAAGCGCCTCACTGTCCAGCTTCACACCGCCGGGGGCTTCGTCAAAGCTTTCGTGGGTGGGCACGGCCGCATGGCAAGCCACACAGTGTTTTTCCATCATTGCCTGTACGGCCACAAAATCCGCGCTCACATCGGCAAAACCAGCACGCTTGCGGGTTTCCATGTCAGCGGCAAAAATGATCAGCAGAATAAACAGTCCGGCAGCGGCGAACGGCAGGAACATGCTGGCTTCGCCCTTGTGACGCAGGTTGAAATAGTGGCGGATTAAAACCCCCACCAGCGCCAACCCGGCAAGGATCACCCAGTTATACGGGTTTGAGAATGTCATGGGATAATGGTTCGAGACCATCATCAACAAAACCGGCAATGTCATATAATTATTATGAAGGCTGCGCTGTTTACCCTTGATGCCAAGCGCGGGGTCTGGAGCTTCGCTCGCGATCAGGGAGGCCACCACTTTTTTCTGGTTGGGAATGATAACCATGAACACATTGAAGGCCATCACACTGCCAACAATCACACCTACATGTACATAGGCCGCCCGGTCACTAAAAATATGTGTGAGCCCATAAGCCGCGCCCACAAGAAGCCCAAACCAGATAATAGCCAGCATCTTATTGTTACTGCCAAGTGCTGATTTACAAAGCGTGTCATATACAAGCCAGCCCCCCACGATAAACGCAAGGCTGATCCCAATCGCCTGCCACTGGCTGAGAGCCATTTTGGCTTTGTCGATCAAAAACAGATCGGCTCCCCAGTAATAAATCAGTGCCATCAGGGCAAAGCCGCTCATCCAGGTGAAATAGGCCTCCCATTTGAACCAGTGTAAGTTTTCGGGCATCTGTTCTGGCGCGACTGCATATTTCTGCTTGTGATAAAAACCACCGCCATGAACCGACCATAGTTCACCCGACATGCCTTTTTTAGGGTCTTTGGGTTTTTCCAGATGGTTATCCAGCCAGACAAAATAAAAGCTTGAGCCAATCCATGCGATACCGGTGATCATATGCAGCCAGCGAAGCGCCATGTTGAGCCACGGTGTGAAATCAATTTCCATTGGCGTATCCTCTTTATTCCCTGTTTATTCCCGGGTTTAATTCTGAATTTATTTCTGGGGCATCATTGTTTTTTTGCACTTCATCGGCAACTTTAAGCAACTGTGCCGCGACAGAGGCTGCAATCACCTCGGGTTCTTTGCCAACAACCCCGGCAATACCAATCGGGCAGGTAAACCCGGGCAAGTCTGCCTCTGTTATTACCCGTTCTTTTAGCATGCGGTTCTCAAATCGTGCGCGTTTGGTTTTTGATCCGATCATGCCGCAGTAGGCTGCGTCGCCGCGCGCCAGTATTTTGGCAATAACATCATAATCAAGCTGATGACTGTGGGTAAAAACCAGATAAAGCGTGCCCGCAGGCGCATGCTCTATAAAGGGTGTATAATCCTCACAAATTTGTAGCGTATGGTTCGCAGGCGTGCTTTCGGGGAATTCATCCGCCCGACTATCAACCCATGTGACATCAAACGGCAACGGTGCCAACGCGGTTGCCACCGCCCGCCCCACATGGCCCGCCCCGAACATGATCAGCTTGTGTGGTTGGCGGGCAACCTGTTCAAGCATCACCGCCGCCGCAGACGGTTCCCCCTCAAAACGGTCGCCTGCACTGTCCTGAAAGAAAACCGGTTCGCGGGCATAATATTCACACCAGCTTTTATGGATGTTGCCGCCTTCAAATTTGGTTTTCAGAAATGCCTGGCGTTTTTCCATCAGGAAAGCCGCGCCCGGTTCTATTTTTTCCAGCAACACCGTGACACTGCCGCCGCAGCATTGCTCAAGCAAAGGCCCAAGCGCATAGTGTTGAAACTGATATTCAGCGCCTTCCTGGCCCAGAAATTTCCGGGCTTGCTCGGTCAGCATATATTCCAGCTTGCCGCCCCCCACGGTGCCGTGCTGCACATTGTCGGAAACCAGCATTTTGGTGCCTGCTGTGCGCGGCGCAGAGCCTTTGGTCTGGACCAGCGTGACCATCACATAAGGGCCTTCAGCCGCCATTTCGCGCGCCCTATGCAACCAGTCCCACACGGCCTTATGCCCTGGCCTGTTTTTGCAAAGCCGTTACTGCTGTCAGCACGGCTTCGGGTGTTGCGGGGGCGCTAAGGTCAGGCGAAACCTGATATTCACCAACACTGGCCACAGCATCAATGATCGCCGTGAACACCGAGTTCGCCAACATAAAGGGCGGCTCACCCACGGCTTTTGATCGGTGGATTGTCGCCTCAGTATTGCGGCCTTTTTTCCAAAGTTCGACATTCATCTCGTCTGGCCTGTCGGAACAGGTGGGAATTTTGTATGTGCTGGGCGCGTGCGTCATCAAGCGACCATCATCACTATACACCAGTTCTTCGGTTGTCAGCCAGCCCATGCCCTGAATGAAACCACCTTCGATCTGGCCAATATCAATCGCCGGGTTCAGGGACCGCCCGGTTTCATGAAGAATGTCTGTACGCAGCACCTTGTTTTCGCCGGTAAGTGTATCGATGATCACTTCTGAAACCGCAGCACCGTAGCTGAAATAGAGGAACGGCCTGCCTTTATGCAAGGCACGATCATATTTGATTTTTGGGGTTTTATAAAACCCGGTGGCAGACAGCGATACCCGCCCCAGATACGCCTCGTGCACCAGATCATTAAAGCTGACCTCGCGGTTTTCAATATACACGCTGTTCGCACGGAAACTGATACGGTCTTTAGGGCAGCCGTATTTCTCAGAGGCAAATTCAGTGAGCCTCGCCTTGATTTTACGCGCAGCATCCAGCGCCGCCATACCGTTTAGGTCAGACCCTGATGATGCTGCTGTCGCGGACGTATTGGGCACTTTCTCCGTGGTGGTTGCTGTGATCTTCACTCGGCTTATGTCGATCTGGAATTCCTCGGCCACCACCTGCGCCACTTTGGTAAACAGCCCCTGCCCCATCTCGGTGCCGCCGTGGTTCAGATGCACGCTACCGTCTGCATACACATGCACCAAGGCCCCCGCCTGATTAAGGTGGGTGGTGGTGAAGCTAATACCAAACTTAACCGGTGTGATCGAAATGCCTTTTTTCAGCACAGGGCTCGTCGCGTTATAGGTGCGCACGGCATCCCGGCGAGCGCGGTAGTTGGCACTGGCGGCAACACCCTCAAGCAGTTCCCGCGCTACGTTATCCTCAACCCGCATACCAAACGGCGTGATATCACGGCCTGCATCACCGTAGAGGTTCAACAGCCGCACATCCAGCGCATCTTTCCCGAGCGTTAGTGCGATATGCTCAATTACGCGCTCAATGCCCAGCATGCCCTGTGGCCCACCAAATCCCCGGAAGGCGGTATTGGAAACCGTGTGCGTCTTGTAACGGTGGGAGGTGATATCCACATCTGATAAATAATAACAATTATCCACATGAAACATGGCGCGGTCATTGATGGCAGGCGACAGGTCTGTCGAACGCCCACAACGTGATGCAAGCTCAACCTTCATACCTTCGATGCGGCCTTCGTTGTCAAACCCCACATCATAACGGTAGGTGAAATCATGGCGCTTGCCGGTCATGATCATATCATCATCGCGGTCAAGCCTGAGTTTGGCAGGGCGTCCGGTTTTCACCGCTGCGAGCGCGCTAATTGCACCGAATAGCGCCGGATGAGTTTCCTTGCCGCCAAAACCACCGCCCATGCGCCGCACCTCAACCGTTACCGCGTTGGTGGGACGGCCAAGCACATGCGCCACCAGATGCTGCACTTCGCTGGGGTGCTGGGTGGAAGAAAACACATGCACATCACCGTCTTCCTTAGGTATGGCAAGGGCGATCTGACCCTCCAGATAAAAATGGTCCTGCCCGCCAATAGCAAACTCGCCTGACAAGCGGTTGGCAGCGGACGCGAGCTTTGCCTCAGCATCGCCCTGCCCCATCTGCTGGCTGGCTTCAATGATTGAGCCCTCTTTGGCAGCAGCAGCAATGGTAATCAACGCCGGTTTTTCGGCGTAAACAACATCCGCAAGTCTGGCCGCTGCAACGGCCTGAGCCAAACTATTGGCTGCTACCGCGAAAACCGGCTGACCTATATATTCCACCAGACCTTCTGCAAATAAGGGGTCATCGCCCGCAAAGGGGCTAACGTCATTATGCCCGGGGATATCATCGGCAATCAGCACACAGGCTACGCCCGGTGCGGCTTTTACCGCCGCAAGGTCCATCGTTTTTATGTCTGCGTGCGCTTTTTCAGACATCGCCACATAAATATGCAACAGGTTCTTGGGCTCTGGCAGGTCGTCGATATACACGGCGCTGCCTGCCACATGCTTGTGTGCGCTGTCGTGGCGCAGGTCTTTGTGAACTGCACCCTCGATATTTGACAGGTTAACCGACATGGGCAAGGCTCCCCCTGCCAACAAGACGTGTCTCCGCAGTATCTTTCGATTCCAGATACATTTTCATCACAAGATTTTGCGCGGCCTGCATGCGGTAACTTGCGGACGCGCGCATATCATCAAGCGGGATAAAATCATCTGCCATCGCTGCCATCGCAGCACGGGAATTGGCCTCAGTGAACGGCTTGCCGACAAGCGCGGCCTCAGCCGACCGAGCGCGCTTCGGTGTGGCTGCCATACCCCCGTAAGCCAGCCGTGCCTCCGTGACCATGCTGCCATCAAACGTTAAGGCGAACGCAGCACAGACTGCCGAAATATCCTGATCGAAACGTTTTGAGAGCTTGAAGGCCCGGTAAAGCAGGTTTGGCTCCGGCTTGGGCACGATGATTTTCACCAAAAACTCGCCCGGCGCACGGTCCTGTTTTCCGTAGTCGATGAAATAGTCTTCGAGCGCCAGTGTGCGCACATCCTTGCCGTGCCTGAGCATAATCTGTGCATTAGCCGCAATCAACAGGGGTGGGCTGTCGCCGATGGGCGAACCGTTGGCGATATTGCCGCCAAGGGTGCCGCTGTTTCTGATTTGGGTCGAGCCGATGCGCCGAATGACCTCACCCATATCCGGGTAATAGCCCGCGAGCACATGCACGGCATCCGTATAACTGGCGCCTGCGCCAATCTCGATGGTGCCTTCCGTCTCGTGGATTTCCTTCAATTCAGCCACATCGCCAAGGTAAATCACGGTGGATAATTCGCGGTGCATTTTGGTGACCCAAAGCCCAATATCCGTACCGCCTGCGAGCAAAGTTGCCTCGGAGCTTGTCGCAGCAGCAGTAGCTAATGCATCCATTGTAACGGGGGCGAAATAGTGTTTTTCCGTGCCTGTAACCGGGGCCTTGCCAACCAGCTCTAGCGTATCCGTACGCTGGATCACTTTCAGCGCCTTGGCCTTTGCGGCCATATCCGGCACATTATCCGCACCCAGTTCAAACATGCGTGTTGCGGCCTCAATAATTGGCCCATAGCCCGTACAGCGGCAGAGGTTACCCGCCAATGCATCTTCAATCTCGGCTTTTGAAGACGGCTCGCCCTTAAGGTAAAGCGCATATAAGGACATCACAAACCCGGGCGTGCAAAACCCGCACTGTGACCCGTGGGTTTCCACAAGCGCAGCCTGTACCGGGTGTAGTGTACCGCCAAGGCTCGCAAGGCTTTCCACCGTCAACAGCTCCTTGCCGTCGAGCGTCGGTAAAAACAGGATACAGGCATTCACCGCCCGATACTGAACGCCCTCGCCCACCAGTTCGCCGATCACCACAGTGCAAGCCCCGCAGTCGCCTTCGGCACAGCCTTCTTTTGTACCCGTGCGTGCGGCCTCATAGCGCAGATAATTGAGGAGCGTCATGGTCGGGTTCGTGCACTCTACAGTGTGCAGTTTGCCGTCCAACAGAAAACGAACAGTGTTTGACATTGTTAGCTGCCCCGGTAGCTGCTGTAGCTGTAGGGCGAAACAAGCAGCGGCACATGATAATGCGCGCTTTCATCAGCGACAGAAAACCGGATCGGGATCACATCCAGAAATGCGGGTTCAGCGAGTGCTGTACCACGTGCGCGGAAATAATCACCTGCCGCAAATTCGAGCTGATAAGTACCCACTTTGAAATCCGCACCATCCAGCAGCGGTTCATCAACCCGGCCATCGCTGTTACTGACAGTGGCTTTCAGCGTCTGCAATGCGCCGTCCGCTGTAACCCTCGACAAGGTAATTTTTATGCCCTCGCCCGGACAGCCGTTCGCTGTGTCGAGAATATGGGTACTCAAGCCTGCCATCGTCGCCTCTCAATCTGTCTAGGGTCAGACCCTAAATATAGGGCCCTTCACCCTAAAGATTGCGCATCAGGCCCCGTATGTAAAGAAAATCGTGCACAAATTTTTTAAAAATTGTTGACAATTTATCAAAAGCAACGAAAAACTGATGAAAATACAGCAACAGCAGGTGGTTCCAGAATGGTGGCAACGCTTACAGAAAATGAGGTGTGCCAGCGCATCCGCGATAGCGTGCTGGAACAACGCCTCGCGCCTGGCACCAAGCTGACAGAGGAGGCGCTGTGCGGCATTTTTTCTGTCAGTCGCGGTATTGTCCGTAAAGCACTTTCGGTGCTGGCGAACGACAATATTGTTACGCTGGTGAAAAACAAGGGGGCCGTGATCAGCAGCCCATCAACGAGCGAATCCCACCAGATATTTGAAGCCCGCACCATCATGGAAAATGCACTATTGAGGCGCACCATCAAGCGTGCCGACGGCGATGCCATCAAACGGCTACGGACCCATCTTGCGCGTGAGCAAGCGGCACTTGACGAAAATAATGTGCCTAAATGGATACGGCTGTCGGGCGAATTCCATGTGGTGTTGGGCGGCGAAGCTCACAATGAGCCCATGTGTGAATTTCTGGAGCAGCTGGTTTTCCGCTCATCCTTAATCCTTGCATTATACGGTGATCAAGGCGCGCCTACCAGCTGTAAAGGCGGTGAGCATGAGCGCATCGTCGACGCCATTGAAGCAGGCGACCTAAGCGGGGCCACCGCCATTATGGCTGAACATATGGCATCGCTTGAGGGCCTTCTGGATTTTAAACGCAAGGATAAACCCCGTGACTTGGCGAGCATACTCGTGGGCACACAGGGGGGCGCACAGGGAAGTACACAGGCGGGAGCAAAAGCATGAGCACAGATTACCCGCGCGATATGGTTGGTTACGGAGCAAATCCACCAAACGCCAATTGGCCCGGCGGCGCGCGCATCGCACTACAGTTTGTGATGAACTATGAAGAAGGCGGCGAAAACTGCGTTTTGCACGGCGATGACGGCGCAGAGACTTTCCTGTCCGAGATCATCGGCGCACAGCCGGTGGCGGACCGCCATATGAGCATGGAAAGCCTATATGAATACGGCAGCCGTGCAGGTGTATGGCGCTTGCTGAGGCTGTTTGAAAAACATGATATTCCAATCACAGTTTTTGCGGTGGCAATGGCGTTGGCACGACACCCGGACGTAGCCAAAGCCTGTATTGGTGCGGGCCACGAGATTTGTAGCCATGGGCTTCGCTGGGTGAACTACCAATATGTAGACGAAGATACCGAGCGTGCCCATATGAAGGAGGCTATCCGCATCCTCACTGAAGTCACTGGGGAGCGCCCCTTGGGCTGGTATACGGGGCGCACCAGCCCCAATACGGGGCGCCTTGTAGCCGAAGATGGTGGTTTTCTTTATGACGCCGATGATTATAGCGACGATCTGCCCTTCTGGCGTCTGGTGGAAGGTACGCCGCAACTGATTGTGCCCTATACGCTCGACAGCAATGATATGCGCTTTGCTTCACCGCAAGGGTTTAACGCGGGCGACCAGTTTTACACTTATCTCAAAGATGCGTTTGATGCACTTTACGAGGAAGGCGCAGAGACCCCCAAGATGCTGTCTATCGGCCTCCACTGCCGGCTTATTGGACGGCCCGGGCGCATCCGTGCGCTGGAACGCTTCATTGAATATGTGAAGTCCCATGAAAAAGTATGGTTCGCACGACGCATCGACATTGCCCGGCACTGGCACAAGGAACACCCTTATGAAAGAAAATCCAGTGAGTGACGTACTGCTGAGACTGAAAGCCAGCGACACAGATAAAGGCCCCTTCATGGAAGCTTACGGCGACATTTACGAGCATAGCCCGTGGGTGGCTGAAGACGCATGGGCAGCACGAAACGGCAAAAACCTGGATACAGCAAGCGGCCTCCACAGTGCCATGGCGGCAGCAATGACGGCAACGAACGAAGCAAGCCAGATGTCCCTCATTTGCGCGCATCCTGATTTGGCAGGCAAGCTGGCGGTGGCAGGCAAACTGACTGAAGCCTCTAAATCTGAGCAGGCGGGCGCGGGGCTGGACCACTGCACTGAGGATGAGTTTCGTGAATTCCAGAGCCTGAATAACGCATACAAGGAAAAGTTCGGCTTTCCCTTTATCATTGCAGTGAAAGGCCATGACCGTCACTCGATCCTTGCGGCCTTCAGAGCGCGTATCAATAATGACCCCGAGACAGAATTTCATACTGCCCTTGAGCAAATCAACCACATCGCCTTTTTCAGGCTGATGGCATTAGTAGAAACATTATGAACAACACAGACTTCACCCGTGCCATTAATCTGGCAAACCCACGGCTTGGTGCAATAGTCACTTATGCAACCGACGACTTTTTCGCCGATAAAATCCGTCTCATCGACCCCGCAGAACCTGTATTTATCGAAGGTAAATACGATGATAACGGCAAATGGATGGACGGCTGGGAAAGCCGCCGCAAACGCACACCCGGCCATGATTTTTGCATTATCAAACTGGGACAAGCGGGTATTATTCAGGGCGTTGACATTGATACCAGCCATTTCACCGGCAATTTTCCGCCTGCTGCAATGATCGAGGTCTGCATATCAGGAGAAGACGTGCCCGGCGACAATGCAGCTTGGCAAGAACTGGTGGCAAAAACCGAACTTGAAGGCAATAGCCACCATTTGATTGCCGCCAATAGCAGCGAAGCCTGGACCCACCTTCGTCTGCATATTTACCCTGACGGCGGCGTGGCACGACTTCGGGTTTACGGTACTTTTCACCGGGACTGGCAACCACAGGACTTTGGCCAAGAGCATGATTTGCTGGCAGCAGAAAATGGTGGTCGTCCAATTTTCGCAAATGATGAGCATTTTGGTGTGCTGGGCAATATTATGGCACCTGGTCGCGGCATCAATATGGGCGACGGCTGGGAAACACGGCGGCGGCGTGAGCCTGGCAATGACTGGGCCATTGTGGCGCTGGGGCATGTAGGAGAAATTAGCCGTGTGCTGGTGGATACTGCCCATTTTAAAGGCAATTACCCGGCTAGCGTGATGCTGCAAGCGGCCCTTATAGAAGACGGAGCAGAGGATAGGCTGACCGCCGAATGCAAACATTGGCAGGAATTAATGCCTAAACAGGCCCTCTCGGCAGACAATGAGCATATGTTCGAGGCAGGGGTCAACGCTGTTGGCCCTATCAGCCATGTGCGTATCAATATTTACCCGGACGGAGGCATCAGTCGCCTGCGGTTATTTGGCAAGCTTGTGCAGCTATAGAGCATAACTTAGGGCCTGATCCTAAAACACTGGGGCCGGTCACGTTTTTAGCGTGCGGGTTACCCTGACATTCCTATCCGGCTTAAGTTTTGGTTGTATCGCCTTCACAAACCGTGCAGTTGCGGCCACCGGCTTTGGCGCTATATAGCGCGATGTCCGCCCGTTCAATCAAGGTTGAAGCGGCTTCACCCGGTTGATATTTTGCCAAACCCAACGACAAGGTCACGGACCCAAAATCCACACCTTTTTTGGTGTTGCGGATACGTCTGGAACCAATGGCTTTGCGTATGGTTTCCAACAAGGAAAAGGCGTTTTCCATGTTGGTATTTGGTAAGACAAGCGCAAATTCTTCACCGCCGTACCGGGCCGCAAGGTCATTGCCTTTCACATTGTCATGCAGTGCCCGCGCAACCAGTTTCAGAACCTGATCACCAACGGTATGGCCATAAGTATCATTGAACAGTTTAAACTTATCAATGTCACCCACGGCAAAGCAGAGCGATGACCCTGACTTTTCAGCCTCCGCCATCGCGGTAACAAGCGTCGCATCAAGTTTTTTACGATTGGCAATGCCTGTCAGCGCATCGGTATAGCTTTCCTCTTCCGCTTTTTCGAGATTCTGCTGAAGCGCACTGATTTTCTCAGCGGACAAGTTCAATTGTTCTTGTAGCTCAGTATTGGTTTCTTGAATGCGCCGTGTCTCGAGGATCATGCTTTGCACAAAGGTTTCAATGCCGCCTGTCGTCTTATCTTCCGTAAAGGTCTTAAGGCTTGATTTAACCGCATCCCCAAAGCCTGAAATGTCGCCTGAAGCGTCGCCGAGGGCTCTGAGCAATTCCTGAACCTGGGCATTAACCAGATCACCGGTTTGCTGTATCAGCGCGCTTTCCCGGTCATGGCCGATGAAGGTTTCATAAAGGGCAGCATTACGGCTACCATCAAAAGACTGTTCGCCTTTGATGATCTGATCAAGCTCGCTTTTTAAATCCGGAAAACGTTCACTAACATAGCTGTACCAAACCGCATAATTAGGCGGTGCTGCTGGCACGTCATGTGAATTCATCAATTCGATAGCTTGCTTGGCGTAATCGCCCGCTTTTTCTACACCCTCACCAAAACCCATAACAAAGCCTGCCCTTAGCCTCTACCGTTTTATCACTATGGTTTATCTTTACTCTCGTTTTTCTAACATCGCTGTGAAGGCTAATACAATATTCAAGTTATTCTTGCTTCTTATCATAAAGCTTATCCCCGTTATATAGCATGAACCAATCACCGGATCACTACCCTGTTAATACATTGTTAACGTTTTAACAACTTCGGCGTAAACTCCTAGATAAAAAACAATCTGAAATCAGCAACAATTTATTATTTGTGGTGTGTCTACAGGCCGGGTAAAAGGGACAATTCTCTCCAATTGAGCCTGCTTTTCAGGAGCCGCCACCATGCAAAAAAATCCACAATACAACAGCGACACCACAGAGGAGGCAAGAGAAGAGGCAAAAGGAGAAGCGACAGAGGCTCATGAAGACAACCCCGCGGTGCGCCTCACTGAACTCGAAATCAAATTTGCCTATCAGCAAGAAGCCATCGAAAGCCTAAGCGGTGAGGTGAGCAAACAATGGACGGTTATTGACCGGCTCACACGCCAACTAGGCATGATGCAGGAACAGATTGTCTCAGGCACACTTGAGGCTGACAAAGCCCAGGATGAGCCACCACCGCCGCACTATTAATAGCACTGCACCATGGGATATGATCTGCGAAGCCGAGCATGGATGTCTGCCTATCCCCATTCGCCGAAAACAGATCGCGGCGCTGCATGAAAGCGACCTGTTCTGCGTCCCGGCGGGTACAAAAATGACTGAAAATTGCCTCGGTTTTCCAGTGGCTGATATGGCACTTCACGACAAACCTACAAGGTGTTAAATTCCTTGTGCTGTGCGGCTTTGCCACAGTTGACAGCGCTGACATTTTTCCCCTACGATTACACAGTCTTGTAATGAAATGGCCCCCCTGACTTTCAGGGATTTACCCGGGCCTTTTAAACAATGGAAACCTGCACGCCATGAGCAACCGTACCCTGGACAAAATAGTGATCGTCGGCGGTGGGTCCGCCGGCTGGATGACAGCGGCCGCCCTGGCCAATAGCTTGCGCGGAAACTGCAAGATTGAGCTGGTTGAATCTGCGGAAATCGGTGTTGTCGGCGTGGGTGAGGCCACTATCCCGCCAATCAAAATTTTTAACCAAAAACTTGGCATCGACGAAAATGATTTTGTCAAAGCAACCCAGGGCACCTTCAAACTGGGTATCCAGTTCGTCGATTGGGCGAAAAAGGGCCAGCGCTATTTCCACCCATTCGGTGAATATGGTGCCAATTTTGATGCTGTGCCTCTGCATCATTATTGGCTTCAGGCACGAGCCAATGGCGACACCACCAGCCTTGATGAATATTCAATGGCATGGGTGGCCGCAAACAACGGTAAATTTGACAAACCCACCAGAGACCCGCGCATGGTGCAGTCGACCTATGATTATGCCTACCATTTTGACGCCATCTTATATGCGCGTTTCCTGCGCACATATGCTGAACAACGCGGTGTCAAACGCACAGAAGGGAAAGTCGTGGATACTGGCATCTGTGCTGAAAACGGCCAGATCAAAACGTTGACACTGGAAAATGGCGAGACAATATCCGGTGATTTTTTTGTGGATTGCAGCGGTTTTAGGGGCCTATTGATCGAAGAGGCACTGGAAACCGGTTATGATGACTGGACCCACTGGCTGCCCGTTAACCGGGCCGCCGCTGTGCCCTGCGAACACGGCGGCGAATTCACACCTTACACACGGTCAACCGCACGCGAAGCCGGATGGCAGTGGCGCATCCCCCTGCAACACAGAATTGGTAACGGTTATGTATATTGCAGCGAGCACATAAGCGACGAACAAGCCGCCGAGACCTTGCTTGCAAACCTGGATGGTGAGGCACTGGCCGAGCCGCGCCTTCTGCGTTTTACCACTGGCCACCGCAAGAAATTCTGGAACAAAAACTGTGTGGCCATCGGCCTGTCAGCCGGCTTTATGGAACCTCTGGAAAGCACCAGCCTGCACTTGATCCAATCAGGCATCACCCGCCTGTTAGCCCTGTTCCCTGACAAGGATATAGACCCTCTGGCTGCGGAGGAATATAACCGGTTAACCACGGCGGAATATGAAGCCACACGGGATTTCCTGATTTTACACTATAAAGCCAGCGAACGTGAAGATGCGGCCTTGTGGCGTTATGTCAAACACATGGATATTCCCGATACGCTCCAATATAAAATTGACCATTTCCGCAGCGCTGGTCGGATCGTCGCCAATGAAGTGGAGTTATTCAGAAACCCAAGCTGGCTGGCCGTATTTGTCGGGCAATTGTTAATCCCCGAAAAATACGACCCCCTTGTGAATATGCGCGGCGTTGACGGCCCCCGCATGCTGGAAAGCCTGCACCGGGTGATGGGCGATGCCGTCCAGGGCATGCCCAGCCACCAGCAATATATTGACCGTTACTGCAAAGCCGCCTTGCAATGACGGGCGATAAAATCAGCCTGTGAAGGCAGCTTTGGGATATTGCTGTCTATAATGGTTTTGATATTAGCCATATAGTCTTTCAGCTGATCGCTGGTAAGCGCATCCGCCATCGGATGATAATCACCAGGCGTAATGCCTTGCCCATACATCACCTGTAACCAAGCCGGATCGTTAAACAGGTCAGTGCGGTTACGGAAAATACGGCCACTGGTTTTGAACAGGGCTATTTTATGCTGTAGCTCAGGTGGGATATCCATGGTTCTCACATGGTTCCAGAAAGGGCTGTCGGAGCGTTCCGTTGCATAATAATGCAAGATGATAAAGTCCCGAATGCGTTCAAAATCAAACGTTGCCTGTCGGTTATATTCGTCAATATCTTCCTGGTTAAAATCCGCGCTCGGGAACATGATCATCAACTTGGTGATGCTGGTTTGAATGATATGGATACTGGTGCTTTCCAGCGGTTCCAAAAATCCGCTAGACAAGCCAATGGCCACACAGTTTTTGTTCCAGAATTTTTTGCGCATGCCGGTCTTAAACGGGATGGTGCGCGGCTCGGCAATGGCTTCGCCTTCCATGTTGCCCAGCAATATGCTCGCGGCTTCGTCCTCGCTCATAAATTTGCTGGAAAACACATGGCCATTGCCCGTGCGGTGCTGCAAGGGAATGCGCCACTGCCACCCGGCTGTATGCGCGATTGACTGAGTATAGGGCCGGGCCGGGCCAACATTTTCACTGGGTACAGCAATCGCACGATCAACGGGCAGCCAGTGGCTCCAGTCATGGTAGCCGGTTTCCAGCGCCTCTTCGATCAAAAGCCCCCTAAAACCAGAGCAGTCAACAAACAGGTCACCCTCAATCATATCGCCGTTCTCAAGCGTAACGGATGTAATAAAGCCGTCTGCCGGACGCTGGTTGACGGCCATAACCTTGCCCTCAACGCGCTTCACACCAAAAGACTTCGCCAGTCCGCTAAGATATTTAGCATAAAGGCCGGCGTCAAAATGAAACGCATATGTAATGCCCGACATTGGCGAATCCGGGATTTTATCAAGCCGGGAAAACTTGCCTGCCATGGCCGCCTGAAAATTGAAGGAATAGTCCCACAGATCAGAAGCTGTGCCTTCCTTATGCGCCCTGAGCCAATATTGATAAAACTGGATCATGCCCACATCTTTGCCAACAGTGCCAAATGTGTGCATATATTTGTCACCAATCTTGCCCCAATTCTGGAACTCGATACCCAGCTTAAAGGTGCCCTGCGTGGCTTTGACAAATTCATTTTCGTCAAGGCCCAGCACATTATTGAAAAGCTGGATCGGCGGGATTGTCGCTTCACCCACACCGATGGTGCCGATGGCATCCGATTCTACAAGTGTAATATCAAGCTTTTTACCAAGCTGTTTGGCCATCATGGCAGCCGTCATCCAGCCCGCCGTACCACCGCCAACAATGACGACCTTTTTTACCCTGCCTGTGCCCATGATAATCCCCGACTGAAAAATTAGTACCTGATAAAAAAATGCCCCCGCCGACTGTAAGTCGGCAGGGGCGTTGCTTCAAGAAACCTTCACGCTAGAACCGGTAGTTAAAGCCCATAAAGAAGGTTCTGCCATAGTTTTGGAAGTCACGAACCTGCCGCTGATCAGAACTCTGATACGTGGTGAACGGCTCGTTGGTCAGGTTATTAACCTGCAACAGCAGTGTCAGGCCGTCTGCACCATAATCCGAGAAATCAAAGCCCATCTGCGCATCGAAGATGGTCTCGCTTTCAATAGTCACCTCAGTGTTTGCCAAACTAAGACCTGAAACTTCACCGAGGAAGTCTGACCGGTGCCGTACGCTGAGACGCGCCGAGAAGCCGTATCTTTCATAGTAGGCCGTGGAATTGATTACGGTTTTCGACAGACCCGGCAGCGGAATTGGGTCACTAGTATCGGTTTCGGTCACTTCGCTATCCGTGAAAGACGCACTGGCGGTTATACCAAACCCAGTAAGCTCCTCGGCAATCATTTCACCAGGGAACGACCCTGAAAGTTCAACGCCATAAATATAGCCGCCGCCACCATTTTGCGGTGAAGAGCGTATACCCCTGAAGGTTGGGGGCGTGAAGCCGATATCGATGCCGCTAAAATCAATTTCCTCGCTGCCATTGAAAATATAAGTTTCAAGATGCTTATAGAAACCTGCGACCGAAACATAGCCACCTTCACCAAAGTAATGTTCAACGCTCAGATCAACCTGATCAGCAATCCATGGCCGCAGTTGCGGGTTACCGCCACCGGCGTTCCAGGGCGATTGGATAATATTGCCGTCGTTGTCTTCCTGAAATACGATCGCGGGAGTATAACCAAAACCAAGACTGGCATTCATGTCCTGCATGCGGGCGCGGGCAAGTACACGTGCTGCACCCAAACGAATTTTGGTGTTTTCGGAAACCTCAAAACTAAGGTTCAGACTGGGCAAAAACTCCCAATATGTATCACCTTCGATATTTTCATTCAGTTCAATCGAACCGTTTTCTATGCGCGTGGCTACACCTTGTGCTTCTTGATCTGTATAAACTGCCTGCAAACCAAAATTACCGACAACCGGTGTGCCGCCCCATTCGGTATCAATGTTCGCCATAACATACAGATTAAACACTTCTTCTGTAATGTCATAATCATTGGTAATCCGGCTCAGATCAAAGGCCGTTGCGTCGGTTTCGATATAATTACCGTCGTTATAGAAGGCGAGCGAATCGTAAGCGATCATGTCGCCGAGGCCGATGAAATCAAGGGATACAGGATCCTCGCGGTATTGCTCTGGCACCACCAAGGTACCTGGATATTCCGGCAGCGTTAAGAAGGTGCCGGTATCATCAAGTGTTTTTTGGCGTTTGCTGTAACGTGCACCAAACTCAATACTACTGAAGAATTTGTTATCCATCTGGCGTTCAGCACTCAGGCGAATGGCTGATAGCTCGTCCTCAGTCGTTGGCGTATTGATAAAGCCGTCCTGGCTTGACCAAGTACCGTCCCCAAGAGGGTCGCCCCAACCCTGTGGGCCGCCAAGCTGAACAAGGTTATAATCTGAATAATCAAGGCCGTGACTGAAAACCGCTGCGCCGTCATCGGTCAGGTTAAAACCAATTGTATCGGTAGCACCAGATTCGTTACCGCCACCACGACCTGTGCCAGCATAGCTTTCCATCGCAATATCGGTGCGCTTAACTTTGGTATAAGAAAGGTCGGCTTCAATAGACCAGTTTTCATCTACTTGATACGCGAGATTCCAGCCGCCAGCGATTGTTTCAGCGTCACGAATGGATACATCATTACGCACGACACCCTTTACACCAGCAAAAGCGCCTTCAGTGATCAGGCCATCCTCAACTGTACGCTCGTCTTGCAACTGAGCTGCAGACCAATGCAGTGGCAATTCAATGCCGCGCAGTCGCTGTTCATCGTTAAACTTGGAATAATAGAGATCAATGGTTGTTGAGAAGGTTTCATCCGGCTGATATTCGAGAACACCCATCAAACCGTCGCGCGTAAGATTATTTGATTTCACAAATGGTTTTGCGCCGCCGATAACCGCATTGCCGTCACCGCTATCAGGATAACCCCATGAATTCCAACGCTCTTCTTGTGTTGGCGAAACCATGCGGGCATAACCAATTGCAACACCAATAGTATCGTCGACGAATTGATCAATATAAGAGAAGCTACCACGGTAACCGGTCGCTGAAACATCAGAGTTCAAAGCGCCGAGGTCATTATATTCTACACGGCCACCAACAGCGATCGCCTGCTTGCCGTATGCAAGAGGGCGCACCGTTTGCAGATCAATTGTACCGCCAATAGCCTGGCCCGTAAGTTTGGCGTCTGGCGTTTTATAAACGGTAACACCACTAAGCAGCTCCGCAGGATACTGGTCAAACTCAACACCACGGTTATTGTTTGCGGTTACCTGTTCGCGGCCATTAAGAAGAGCTGTCGTGAAATCTGGTGCCAAACCACGAACAGCAATTACGCTTGCGCGGCCATCAAGGCGTTGGGCTGCAAGACCTGGCAAGCGGGCGATTGATTCTGCAATACTCTGATCCGGCAATTTGCCGATATCCTCAGCCGTAATCGCTTCCACGATTGATGAACTGTTTCGCTTCCTTTCAACAGAACTACGAATACTCGCACGAATACCCGTAACCACGATTTCTTCCAGATCCTCGTCTTCATCGGTCTCCTGCGCAATCGCAGGCGTTGCTGCGAAAAGCATTGCGGAAATTGACGCAAACGATAATAGGTGATTCTTAAGTCTTGAAGTACGCATTAGGTCCTCCCTCCCTTTATAGCCCGGCCTGAATAATGGCCTGTATCCCACGGCTACCAACCCTGAGCTTATAATCCCCGGTAAGCAAACAGACTAGGTTGACCACCCAGTTTTGGCCTGTTTAACTTTTCCTGCCTGAAAAAATCCTTCATATCTTTGCAAACATCAAGAACTATTTTCATATTTTTGCTTTTTATTGCAAACATTGAAAGCAGTGTGGCCCGTTGGCAACAAATTTAAAACCTGACTAAAAGTTCAGGTTTTTGGCGGTTTCTGTGCTTAATACTGCAGAAACGCTACTCAAAGTGTATCGTAGCTCCGTTTAAAATTCAGGAGAAAGTTTTTTGCATTTTTTGCAAAAACTGTTATTAGACGTTTTGAGAATAGGTTCGGACCAGTTCCAGAACTGGCCTGATTTTCAGGGGATGGGGCGTATTATGCAGCAAAAACCAACGTTGGGATTTTGGCAAATCTGGAACATGTGTTTCGGGTTTATGGGTATTCAGTTTGGCTTTGCGCTGCAAAATGCCAATGTCAGCCGTATTTTCCAAACCCTGGGCGCAGATCTGGAAGATATTCCTATATTGTGGGTGGCAGCACCGCTAACCGGGCTTTTGGTGCAGCCCATCGTTGGGTACCTGAGCGACCAGACATGGAACCAGTTTGGTCGGCGGCGGCCCTATTTTCTTATTGGAGCTATCCTTGCCAGCATAGCCCTATTCTGGATGCCAAACTCCCCTGTGCTGTGGGTGGCGGCGGGCATGCTGTGGATTATGGATGCCTCAATCAACATCACAATGGAGCCCTTCCGCGCTTTTGTCGGGGATATGCTACCCGAAGAACAACATACTCGCGGCTTTGCCATGCAAAGCTTTTTCATCGGCATCGGGTCTGTGGTTGCATCATCACTGCCCTGGATACTGACCAATTGGCTGAACATTAGCAATACGGCCCCCGAAGGCGTCATCCCTGATTCTGTCAAATATTCCTTTTACGCTGGCGGGGCCGCCTTGCTGTTGACCGTGCTCTGGACCATATACCGCACCAAAGAATATTCACCGGATGAACTGGATGCCTTTGCACAAGCCAAGGACACAGCAAGCCCGGAAACCAAAACAACAGGCAACCACGGGCAAAACCGACGGTCTGCCGGACAGTATCGCAACCAAGGCAGTCTATGGCTGCTTGCAGGCCTAGCGGCGACATGGCTGGTAGACGCAAATGGCCTTGATAAACAATTGTTTATTGTAACGCTCGGCAGCGCGGCTTTTGGGTTGATGCAATTCATCGCAAGCATGCAAATCAACATGAATGCCGTGGATAATGGCTTTTATAAAATTGTCGACGATATTTTCCATATGCCCAAGGCAATGAAGCAACTGTCAGTTGTTCAGTTTTTCTCGTGGTTTGCCCTGTTTGCCATGTGGATATATAGCACGTCTGGCGTTACCAGCTTTCACTATGGCACCGACGATGTGCTTTCTGCCGCCTATAATGAAGGTGCTGACTGGGTCGGGATATTATTCGCCGCCTACAACGGTTTTGCTGCGCTCTCTGCGCTCGCCATTCCTTTTGTCGCCAAAAAGCTTGGCCGCAGGCAAACCCACCTTATCAATATGTGCCTTGGCGGTATTGGTTTGATATCCTTTGCCTTCATCAGTGACCCAAAATTGCTGATTATCTCAATGGTGGGCGTTGGCATAGCCTGGGCTTCAATTCTGTCATTGCCCTATTCGCTCTTATCAAGCGCAGTACCACACGCCAAGATGGGCACCTATATGGGCATCTTTAATTTCTTCATCGTTATTCCGCAGTTACTGGCTGCCAGTGTATTGGGCCTGTTGTTGCGGGTGATTTTCGACGGCGAAGCTATTTATGCATTGGTGCTGGGCGGTATCTTGATGATTTGCGGTGGTTTTGCCACTTTGCTTGTGGATGAGGACACCAGCAAACCATAGAAGGCCGAGTGTTAGGAACCGCAGGATTCGCGCACAATCAGGTCCGTAGGCAAACGTGAGGACTGTACCTTTTCGCCGTCCAGCAGCCTGAGAAGCTTGCTCACGACCATACGGCCCGCTTTGACAACATCCTGCCGGATGGTTGAAAGCGCAGGGCTGGCATAGCCGGCCACCAAAACATCATCATAGCCAATCACCGATACGTCCGCAGGCACCCTGAGCCCCGCGTTGGCGAGCGAACGCATGGCCCCGATCGCGACCATGTCGCTTGCAGCAAATAAGCCGTCAAAAGCAATGTCCTGCTCAAGCAGGATATCCACGGCTTCCATCGCCGATTCGGGGGAAAAGTGTGCTGGCAAAACCAGGCTCTCATCAAAAACCTTGCCTTGTTCGCTAAGGGCTTCCCTGTAGCCTTCAAAGCGCTGTCTGCTTTCCAGCGCTTCGGTATTGCCTAAAAAGACAATGCGCTGACGCCCCATCCGGATCAGGTGGCTGGTCGCGCGCTTGCCGCCCTGAAAGTTGTCACTGCCAACCGAGCAATATGCCTGATCAGGCAGCTTTGCCCCCCAGGCAACAAAAGGAATGCGGCGTGCGGCCAGCCGGTTTAGTTCGCTATGCAAATTGCTTTGGCCAAGGACGATCAAACCATCACAGCGCCCGCTTGTGACCAGCTCCGCCGCACCGTCTGCATCCCTGAGTGTCAGGTGCGAAATCAGCAGGTCAATATTGCGCTCTTTCAGCGCGTCACCAATGCCGCCAATCAAATCCAGGATGAAAGGGTCTGATAACCGTGTATCGCGGCCTTGCGGCGGCGGAATAACGAGCGAAATTGTTTTTTCCGCGCCCCGTACATGCAGGCATTCGTTCAGACGTCCGGTATAATTATGGCCTTGTGCCAGGGCCAAAATCATTTTTTTTGTGCGCTCGGAAACCAACGGGCTATTATTGAGCGCGCGCGATACCGTGGAAATAGAAACACCAGCCAGTGTTGCCAAATCCTCTAGTATGCGCGGGGAAGGTGCGTGATCTTTCTTCATGTTTCCATGATTGCATTAATTTGCAATAACTGTCACTATATGTGAGTAATATTTCTTTAACCAATTATAAAATAATGATTTTTGTAATTTGTATTGTTGCAAAAATTTTATATTCAGTAACGTTTCATATAGTAATGTGCTGTCAAATTCCTGTGAATTTCATGCAGGAAAAAGCCAGCCTTACGCGTTCTTTCCCACAGCAGCGGCATTTTGTCTCAAATCCCGAAAAAAGGGCTTACAACCCGGGCATTTTGGCATACCTTCTGCCCTGAAAATTCAAAGGAAAAATCACTATGAAAACCTACTTGGTTCGTGCTGCGCTCGTATGTTCACTGGCGACGGCCTTCACCACAGCAGCAGCAGCGGACGGTGATGCTGTGAAAGGCAAAAAAGTCTTTAACAAATGTCGTGCATGCCATTCACTTACACCTGACCGAAACATGAGCGGCCCAAGTCTCGCAGGTATTGTTGGCAAACAAGCGGCAATGGCTGAAAAGTTTAGATATTCGAAGGCCATGAAACAGTCGGGCTGGACTTGGGATGAAGCAACCCTCACCGACTTCCTGATAGCGCCCAAAAAATCCCTCAAGGGCACAAAAATGATATTTGCCGGCCTGAGGAAACCTGCGGACATTGAAAATTTGATCGCGTTTTTGAAGGACAACTAGGGCCAGACCCTAAGGCAAATTAATTCGTCAAAGGCCCCTGTGCTCGCAGGGGTGCGCACAATAGCTTTCATGACACGGCATCTTTTATGAGAAGAGCGAGAGCCTCATATAAATAAAAATCACCAGCGCAATAAAGCTACGCTGGTGAAAAGCAACAAGGGGACTTGTGACGTTTCAAGCCCCCTTATGCGCCATTAGAAACGATAGGCAAAGCCAGCACCAAACACCCATGGATTAAGATCAACATCTGCGGTTACCCCGCCACCATTGATTTCCACATCACTCTGCATGTAGATTTTTTTCACGTCCATATTGAAGGCCCAATTGTCATTGATGCCAAAGTCAACGCCGCCTTGAAAAGCAAAACCAATGCTATTGCTATAGTCAATTGAAGCCACGTCACCGCTTTCTTCGCTATAGAAAATCGTATAGTTGATGCCTGCACCAATATAAGGCCGTATCTTGCCGTCTGGAACAAAGTGATATTGCATCAGCAAGGTGGGCGGCAAAGCCCATACGTGGCCTAAATCCAGGTTGCCGAGGCTCGTCCCTGTCGCACCAATATTATGCTTGCTGGTTGCCAAAATCAGTTCTGTCGCAAAATGGTCGTTCCAGAAATAGCTGATATCAAGTTCGGGCACGACAGACTGGTCTGCGGTCACCGCGCCGCCGATGGAAACTGTGCTGTTTTCGTCTGGTGCCACGTCAATCAGGCGCACGCGCACTAACCACGGGCTTTTATCAGCGGCAATAACTTCCGCTGCACCAAACTGCAGCGCTGCTGCACAAACGAAGAATTTAAAGAGTGTTTTCCCACGCATTAGTTTGTCCTCTCTGGATGGGTTCATCTGTTGAGGTGTTTGTAGGAGGTTTGTGGGGGTGGCCATTTGATTTAGGTCAAAAAAACAACGTTAAATCCTTAAAGTTTAACAGTTTTCAATCTTCATCATCATCCAGCAATATTCGGTGTGCTGCCCCGTCCAGGTCATCATATTGCCGGGTTTTAAGGGTCCATAAAAATGCCCCCAACCCCACAAGGCCAAGCAGTAGCGCAATCGGAATTAAATACAGCAAGACATCCATCAGCTTTTACCCTTCCGGCGCAACCGAAAGGCATTGAGGATCACAAGAAGCGAAGACCCTGACATAGCCGCCGCCGCAATAAGCGGTGTGACAAATCCGGCAACTGCCAGCGGAATGGCAACAATATTATAGACCACTGCCAGAGCAAAGTTTTCCCGTACCAGCTTTGTGCTGCGCTGCGCTGTGATAAGCGTTTCCAGCACCGGCTTCAGCTTGTCTCCCTGAAATACAATGTCGGCTGCATTCTGAGCGATATCAATTGCACTAGAAGGCGACATGGACGCTTCTGCCGCCGCTAGGGCAGGCGCATCGTTCAAGCCATCACCAACCATAAGTACGGTTTTGCCGTCCGCTTTCAGCTTGGCAAGATACTCATATTTCTGGGATGGTGTAACCTCGCCGCGAAACTCTTCAATATTCAGTGTGTTGGCGGCATGCTCAACCGCAGACATTCTGTCGCCGGAAAGAATGATCGTCTTCATCCCTATTTTCTGAAGGGTGCCAATCGTGTCTTTAGCGTCTAAGCGCAATGTATCTGAGAAAAGGAAATGCGCGGCTGGCTTTTCATCCGCCCTGAACCATAATTCCAGATTTTCACGATCAGTGGCTATATCCCCGCCGCACCAGCTGCGGCTGCCGAGGCGCAGGTTTTTGCCTTCAAATTCAGCTGACAAACCCTTGCCCGGGAACTCCCTGACCGACATTTCAAATAACGGCCCTTCATAAGCGGCGGCCAGCGCTGCAGACAACGGGTGGCGGCTATGAGCCGCGAGCGAAGCCGCGAGCCTCAAGTCCGCCGGGGTGTGCGCGCCGCCAACAAGTTCGGGCTTTCCGATTGTCAGTGTCCCGGTTTTATCGAAAACGACGGTATCCACCGCTGCAAGGCGCTCAAGTGCATCTCCGGACTTCAAGAGCACACCCTGCTTGAGCAGCTTGCCGCTGGCCAGCACCTGGACCACAGGAACCGCGAGCCCCAACGCGCACGGACAGGTTATAATAAGCACGGTCACAGCGTGCAGCATAGCCACCTGCCAGGGGGCCTGCATCACCAGTAACCAGCCAAGGAACGTCAGGGCACCAAAGATATGGACCACAGGCGTATAGAGCGAAGCCGCTTTATCAGCAAGCCGTACATATTTGGCCGCGCCCTGTTCAGCCACTTCCATCATGCGAACAATTTCGCTCAACAGACTTTTATTGCTGGCCTTGTCCACAATCAGTTCAATCGGCGCCGTCAGATTAACGGTTCCCGCAAAAACCCGGGCACCTTGGGTCGCCAGTTCAGGCATTGTTTCCCCGTTAATCAGCGACATGTCGATATCGCTTGTGCCTTTTACCACACGTCCGTCCGCAGGAATATTTTCACCCGCCGCTGCCAATACACGCATGCCACTTTTCAGGTCTTTAACAGCCAGACGCACCAGTTGGCCGTCCTGATAAACAGCCGCAGTACCCGCCAGTTTGGATAAGAGCTGGGATGCCGATGCCCGGGCCTTGCCTTTGGCGCGTGCGTCCAGATAGCGTCCGATAAGCAGGAAAAACAACAGCATGACAGCAGAATCGAAATAGACATGGTCACCGTGGCGCAGTGTTTCAGAAACGCTCATCACGGCCGCCAGGATTACAGCGAGAGAAATGGGCACATCCATATTGGTGTGGCCGCCCCTAAGCACAGCCAAAGCCGAGCGAAAAAAGGGCCTGCCAGAGTAAAGGACGGTCGGAAGCGCTATCAGTGCCGACAGCCAGTGGAACAGGCTTTGTGTGGCTAGCCCCATTGCCTCTGCAGTGGATGACCAGAGCCCCACCGAAAGCAACATCAAATTGCCTGATGCAAAACCTGCTACAGCGATGGCTTTTATCAGTTCTTTCTCAACATCTGTCGCCGGGGCCTCGGCACTGCGGGTATTCAGGTCATATAGCCTGTAGCCTAACGCCGAGATCTGCTGTGCCAATGTATCACCACAATTGCGGGGCCCGCGCCAGCTAACGCTCAGTCGCTCGGTGCTCATATTGACCCGTGCGGCGGTAACATACTCATTTGCAGAGAGCGCATTTTCGATCAGGCGAATGCAGGATGCACAGTGGATGCCCTCAACACCAAGCACCATCTGATAGCCGTCCTGATCATTGCCTTCCGCCGACAGGGAGAAGATTTGCGGTGTACCTGTTTTTGCCCCCGCACAGAAAGCGGCTTCACAGCCAGCACAGCAAAACTCCCCCGCAGCCCGAAGCTTTGTACCGCAGTGTTTGCAGTTCAGCGTCCGGGAACGAGTATGCGCTCGCTCAACTGATAGTGATGTTGCTTCCATAAAACAAAAACTCTTACTTCCCACTGACCGGGCACGGTATTAATTGGCTCTGACGTATACAAGCCGCCAGCCGCTTCATCTAAAGTAATGGTAAAGTCACTACCAGCCTGTGTCGGCCTGAAAAAACGCGCCGTAACACGCGCGGCTCTGAGCGGGTTACCATCCGCATCTGCCATCTGTAGCTCAAGTGTATCATCCGCCGTAAACACCAAATCGCTGTGCCAACCCAGCGCCGCTTGCGCTTCCGATGCCGCAACTGTGTCATTATAATTCAGCCCACGCTGGTAGCTATTGTCTTCTACCACACCTCTATGGCTACTGACGGCCAAATATACAAAAATCCCATCGAAGCTGAAAAGTACCACAAAAAAAGCAACAAAATACCAGGGTATATATTTATCCGACGGGCGCGGCCCGGTTTTGGTAACATGCATGGTTTATTTCCCGCTTACAAAAAGGCCATCATAATGATGGTCGTTAGCACTGGCCGCCGTATCAACAAGCGTGAAGACAATAGGACTGCGTTGCTGTTCAGGCTTTGGTGCCGTTACAAATATCCTGAAATGGCCAACACTGTCAGCAAAAACAGGAAGGTGATCCACAGTCACATCACCAAAACCCTGCACGCGCATCTCCAGCCCGGGCATACCTTTCACGGAAAGTTGGTAAACACGGTCCGCATGGGTTTTGTTAAGAATTTTAATATCATAGCCATTGCGTACAGTACCGTCTGACAAAGCTACAAACAGGGGGTTACGGTCCCGCAGGACATGTATTTCTGTCATGTTTCTGTTGACCAGCCCATATGCAATAGCGGCACCAACCAAAGATAACAGCACGCTGTAATAAATGGTGCGTGCTCGTAAAATTTTGGTTTTCTCCGGCCGCCCGGTCGTCCGGCTTTCCTGATTATAAGGCGTATCGTAACGGATCAGGCCCTTTGGCAGTTCCAGCTTTTCCATAACGGTATCGCAGGCATCAATACACAAGCCGCAAGCGATGCACTCCATCTGCAACCCGTCACGAATATCAATACCCATGGGGCAAACCTGTACGCACGCTGTGCAATCCACACAGTGACCACGACCTTCCCAGCTATCGCCTTTTTTGTGTTTGCCGCGTTTCTCGCCGCGCTCTTCATCGTAGCCAATAATCAGTGTGTTTTTATCAAACATTGCGGACTGAAAGCGCGCATAAGGACACATATATTCGCACACCTGATCACGGGCAAAACCGGCCATCAGATAGGTTGAAAATGTTAGCGAAACAATCCAGCCAAGCACAGACCAGGGCACATCCAGATGCAGGATATGTTCAAGTAGAGTTGGTGCATCGTTAAAATAAAAAACCCAAGCACCGCCTGTAAACAGACCAATCACCAGCCAAAGAAAATGCGTCAGCATCATCTTGCCAACTTTCTCAAGGCTCCAGGGGGCGTTGTGCAATTTTTGGCGTTTTGCCCGGTCTCCCTGCACGATGCGTTCAACCCACACAAACAAGTCTGTCCACACGGTTTGCGGGCAGGCGTACCCACACCAAACCCGGCCAAACAGACTGGTCACAAAAAACAGTCCAAGCGCCGCCAGCACCAAAATGCCTGTCAGGTAAAAAACTTCCTGCGGCCATATCTCAATAAAGAAAAAATACGCGCGCTGGTGCGCCATATCGATCAGGATCGCCTGATCAGGCGCATGCTCACCCCGGTTCCACCGAAGGAAAGGGGCCAGATAATAAATACCCAGCAACAGGACCATCGCGATCCATTTAATCTGGCGGAACCGGCCCCATACCCGCTTTGGAAAAATCCGTGGCGATTTGACAAAAAGCTTGTTCGGGGCCGTTAAGTCACTCATGGGTCAGTCTTTTTTTCACCGCTATTCACCACCACCAAGCGAATGTACATACAGTGTCAACTGGCGAATTGTACTTGGGCTAAGTCGGCTTTCCCATGCAGGCATTATTCCGTGTTTGGGTTTGCTGATTTGTGTAGCAATTTCATCAACACTGCCTCCGTAAAGCCACAGGGCATCCGCCAGATTCGGTGCACCCAAATCACGCACACCGGTTAGTGTTTCACTGTGACAAACCGCGCAATTATCGTTGTATAAGCTTTTGCCCTCATCGCTTGTCGCCACGCCTGATGCGGTTGCTGCTACATAATCAGCAATCTTTGAAATTTCATCGGCTTCCAGAATATCGCCATAAGCTGGCATTTCGCTAAAGTGCGTTTCATCATGGTTGCCGCGAATGCCAAAACGTATTGTCAGATATATCTCATCCATACTGCCACCCCAGAGCCAGTCATCATCATTGAGGTTGGGGTATCCGCTGGCACCCGCGCCCCCTGTGCCGTGACATGTAGCACAGTTATCGCCGTACGCCGCCCGGCCACCGGCCACGGCAAAGGCTGAAAGCGCGGGGTCATTCTGGATGTCTTCAAACGTCGAGGCATCAAACTGGCCCTGATATTGAGCTCTGCGTGCCACAATCTCGGCCTGACTTTCTGCCAGCTGAGTATATTGGGTCCAGTTTGCAGTGCCGACAGTACCACCGCGTTCACCTTCGCCGCTTAATGTTGGCCATGCCGGGTAGATAACCCAGTAAGCAACAGACCAGATTATGCAGACATAGAAGGTCCACAGCCACCAGCGCGGCATGGGTGTATCAAGTTCCTTGATACCGTCCCATTCGTGGCCTGTCGTCTCAGTGCCTGACATCTCGTCAACTTCACGGTTTGTCTCGGTCATTTTTCGTCCTCCACCAGCGGGATAAAACGGTGCTGTTCAATGGTTTTTTTAGCCGCTGGCCGGAAAGCCCAGACGACAACCGTTAGAAATGCACTAAAGAAAAATAATAATCCGGTCATGCCGGCATTGTCTGTGAGCCAGTCAATCATTTGCTACCTCCGGCGTTTACAGGCACCGCATGATGGTTTTTCAATTCAGCCATGGTGCCAAGAAGTTGCAGGTATGAAACAAGCGCATCCATTTCGGTGGTGGTAACCTGACCATCAAAATTACGGAAATTGGCCTTTGGATAGCGTGCTTCGAGCCCTTCGTGTTGATCGCTTTCATCAGCAGCCTGCGCATAGGCATCAAGGCTGGCATTTGCGATCATTTCATCGGTATAGGGTATACCGATAATGCGCAGCACCTTCATATCCTCGGCAATATTGTCCAGATCCGCGCCTCGGTGCGCCAAATGCTTGTATCCAGGCATGATGCTTTCAGGCACCAGATCTTGCGGGCGAATCAGGTGCTGTATATGCCATTCATCTGAATATTTACCGCCAACCCGTGCCAGATCAGGGCCAGTGCGTTTGGATCCCCACTGAAACGGATAATCATACATGCTTTCAGCCGCCAGTGAATAATGACCATAGCGTTCAACTTCATCCCGTAGCGGGCGAATTTGCTGGCTATGACAATTATAGCAACCTTCACGCAAATAGATTTTGTATCCGGCCAGCTCAAGCGGTGAATAAGGACGCACCCCCTTCACCGGCTCAATGGTGGTTTCCGTCCTGAACAAGGGCAAAATTTCAACAATGCCGCCAACAGAGATCGCAATGACAATCCAGATCAACAAAAAGATGGAGTTTTTTTCCAGTTTTGCGTGATGCTTAAGCATGGGCTGTCTCCTGAGCCGAACCCTGACCGGGTGTTTTCAGGGCGACGGAATCGCCCTTCACGGTTTTAACAAGATTATAAACCATGATCAGCGCACCGATGAGGAACAGGATACCGCCCAGTGCCCGGATCACATAAAAGGGATGCATTGCCATCACGGTTTCCACAAAGCTGTAATTCAGGAAGCCCATGTCATCGTATGAACGCCACATCAGGCCCTGCATGATGCCCGAAGCCCACATAGAGGCGATATAAAGCACAATGCCGGTTGTCGCGATCCAGAGATGCGTATTCACGAGCTTAAGCGAATAGAGCCCTTCTTTTTTCCACAATACGGGCACCAGATGGTAGATGGCACCAAAGGTGATGAAAGCCACCCAGCCAAGCGCTCCTGAATGCACATGCCCGACGGTCCAGTCTGTATAGTGGCTCAGGGCATTTACGGTTTTGAACGACATCAATGGCCCTTCGAACGTGCTCATGCCGTAAAAAGCCAGCGAGATAATCATAAACCTGAGAACAGGGTCCTCTCTAAGTTTATGCCACGCCCCTGACAGGGTCATCATGCCGTTGATCATGCCGCCCCATGAAGGCATCCACAGCATGATGGAGAAAGTAGCCCCCAGCGTCTGCGCCCAGTCAGGCAGAGACGTATAGTGCAAATGGTGTGGTCCCGCCCAGATATAAATGAAGATCAGTGACCAGAAATGCAGGATCGACAGCCGGTAGCTATAGATAGGGCGCTCCGCCCGTTTGGGCACAAAATAATACATGATGCCCAAGAACCCAGCAGTGAGGAAAAAGCCTACAGCATTATGGCCGTACCACCACTGGATCATTGCGGACTGAACCCCGCCCCAAAGCGGATAGCTTTTGGCACCAAACATAGAAACAGGGATCGAGGCATTGTTGACCAGGTGTAACACGGCAACGGTGACAATAAAGGCAAGGAAAAACCAGTTACCTACATAAATGTGAGGCTCGCGCCGGTTTTTCAGCGTCATCAAAAAAACGATCAGATAAGCGACCCAGACAAAGGTTAGCCAAAGGTCCGCATACCATTCAGGTTCTGCATATTCCTTACCCTGGGTTATACCCGTGACATAACCAAGAGCGGCAATCACAATGAAAAGCTGGTAGCCCCAGAACGTGAACTTGGACCACCCGTCACCCCAAAGCCGGGTTCGGCAGGTACGTTGCACCGAAAAATAACTGGTTGCAAACAAGGCATTGCCGCCAAAGGCAAAAACCACCGCCGATGTGTGCAAGGGCCTGAGCCTGCCAAACGTGAAATATTCACCAAAATTCAATGCCGGGTAGGCCATTTGCAGCGCGATAAAAACGCCAACGGTGAAACCTACGATGCCCCAAAAAACAGTGGCGATGGTAAACAGCTTTACCACGTCATCGTTATAGTCAGGTTTGTCGGTGAGTGTATTCATGTCTCATTCCTTGTTGGTAGCGTCTTCATTGGCCTTACTGGGAACATGGTTTTTGACCTTATTGGTATCATACTCATTTGATCGCAAGCCGCAGGGCAAGCGCACATAATATCATGCCGTTCACCGCCATGACTGACTTGGCAACCTGATGAACACGAACCGGCCATCGCCGATGCAAAAATTCAGTGGATGCCCCGATAAACATCAGTGAAGGCATGGTGCCCAACCCGAAGGCTGCCATGCCAAAAGCTGCGGTTAGCGGCTCCCCGGTTGAGGCGGTTGCCATCACCGCCGCCAAAACAAGCCCGCAAGGCAAAAAGCCCAGCATGGCTCCAAAGAAAAACAGATTGCCGCCCGTTGTCTTACGCGCAAAGGGCGCGGCAAGCGAAGCAACAGCCTGACCGTAGGGGCCGGAAACCTTGCGCATCGCTCCGCCGCCCTGACCAAAGGCCAATGCAGGTACAGATTTATACAGAAACAACAGGCCCGCCAGAAACAGCATGCCGGACGCCACCGTTTTTTGAACAGGAGTGCCAATCAGATACTGCGACATGCTGGCACCCACAATACCAAGCAGGCCATAAGTCACAAGCCGCCCCATATGATAAGGCAAAAGCGCCCCGCGCACGGCGGCCTGCAACGTCATGCCGGGTTTACCCTGCCGCTGTCCACCGTTACGGCCCGCGCTCTGGCTTGCACTCTGATGTGCACTCTGGGCCATAACAATCGGCCCGCACATGCCGGTACAGTGGCTGATGCTTCCGAGCAATCCGCCCAAAAACAACGACATAAGCAACCCGCCGTGTATTCCAATAATGGCCTGACAATTTTGGATGAAAAGATCCACAAACACCCCTCAGCATTTCTTCTGCGAGTAGATATATACAGAAGTTTAGGGTGCTTTATTGATTTAAGTCAAGCAGCGCAAGACCCCTGTGGCAGCTTGTCTCAGTTGATAACTAAAGATGCTGTCAGCAGACGTTTATGTGGGGTTTTTAGCGTGCTGTTTTACCCTCAATTCTTGCATATTTCTGCGAACCATCCTGGTGATAAATCTCCGAAATTCTGAATGTGCGAATTGAAATGGGTTAGACATGAAGATTACACCGCAGATCTATTTTACACAATCTGGCGTTATCCCTATTGCAAGGACAGGACAACCACCATTCCGTCCTGCATCTAATCGATAAAGCAGCTTGCCCATCCAAGTTGTCGATGCGCCAAATTTCTTATAAACATCTTCAGCACCCTCAGAATCGTCTTTCTCTAATACTTTTCCTAAACTGCGAAAGAATGCATTATCAAGTGAGGATCCTCTCGTCAGGATAATACCAACATCAATGGCGCCCGCTTCATAGAATGCAGAAAATGCATACAAATCACGATCATACGTCTGGTCTTTGCTATTCCATTCAAAATCTAGAGCAACCCGGCCTGATACAAAATCAATTCTATGACCATCTAAGTAACCATTTCGCGTATATTCTTTTATAATTTCGTTTTTCTTTTGCGCATGTAAAAGCTTCACATGTAGATCCGCAGAAATGCGTGTTTCGGGCCAATCATCGGAAAACAAGGTATCTACATATTTCGCAATAGGCCCTTTGCTACCTCCCGGTATTCTAATCATCTGCTTCGTAATCTCGAAACTCTCTAGGGCGTCCGCTATTTGTTTGAACTGTTCAGGGAAACTGTGTGATAAAATCGAGCCCGCATTTCGGTAGCTATATAATTCAAATTTCCGCCTTATGTTCTCGGAAAATATGCCTTTCAACGTTCGGGAATCGAACGCAATTGCTCCCATAGAAACAAGGCTGTTATCATCTTCCGGATTTACCATAATTATTCCGCAGCTACGCTAGAATTATACCTATAGGTATCCCACGTAGGTTTATAATCATCGTCGGCTTGGTTACCCCATACGGTCCAGTTGTCACGTTTTCCACGACCGAATAATTCCAGATAAGGCCCCCAACTACAGGATTCGATGATATCATATTGCTCATCTGGCTTCCGTGAATGCTCCCGTTTGCGGGTGGGAAATAAGTTAACCTGAGTACGGCCTGGCTGGAGCGTCCTAGCATTCTTTCCGCGTACACCAAATAACAGTATTTCAGTTACATTTCTGAAATAGAAGCCAACACCTCGCCCATCTGAACCACCGTCTTTTCGAACTTTGTGCCAAACAATGTTAGATTTGTATGTGAAGCCCCATGAGCTCAACACTTGTAAGCCATCAGGCAAAAGTGCATTAGGAACCCAAAGGTAACAATGAGCCCTGTCTTCCATATACTCCCCAACAGGCAGACTACATATATCTGCAAGATTCATGGTAGGGTAGCGTGCCAAACGTTTGTGTTCTGGCGCAATTTTTCCGGTCCGGTTTGTAAAACGCCAAGGAGGGTCAGCCATCAAAGTTGCAAACTTCTGCCCTTGTAAAAAGCCCCTCAAGTCTTGACTCGCTTGATCTGACATAAGTGTTCTCTTGTTCTCTCTCATTAGAACTCACCAACACATAGCACTAGCATTCGCCAAACCACAACATATTGTATAAGAATTCTCTTTCACTTTTCTAAACAGGGACCAATTAACGTACTTTCATCACTTTGCGAACCACCGCAATTACCTGTTCATCTGCCGTGATGGCGGCGTGGTTGCCGTTGATGATTATAAGCTCGTCATCGGGTTTTATGCGCACCTCGCTAACCGCCACCATGCCGTCATCTTCACCGGGGATCAGGGGGTTACCCTCGCCTGTCAGCCTGCCAGCAACCAACCAGTAAGGTACACTCGGCGCAGGGACGGTGGCGGCGTAACCACTGGTAAGATTTTGGCCCGCTTCATCAAGGCCAAGCTGGAACCATGCTTCGCCCTGAAAACGGTCCGCCAGTGCGGCACCCTGATTGGGTGTGCCAATCATCACGAGCCCCCTCACGCCGATGCGCGCGCGCCACGGCTGGCCTGCGTCCGCAAGCGCCTGCCTGAGCAACAGCCCGCCCAGCGAATGAGCAACAAAACTGACTTCCTCCACGCCCTCAAGCGCATTCATCATAGCGTGAAAGCTAGCGACATGTTCAGCCAGTGATCCGCGTGTGCTGGCGTAATTCCAATGCTCGGCATAAACGCCTGCTTTGTTCAGGGCTGGCTTCATATCCCGAAACGTCCAGCCAAAACCCGCAAGCCCGTGCACAAGCAGGGTCATGCATTTATCGTTGGCAGCAATTTCGCCCGATGCAGTGCGTGTGGTCAGGGCTTGCCTACACTCTTCGCCCTCGCCCCAGGCTTGCCGTAGACCTGCCTGATCCAGCAGCCGACAATGGCCTGTACCGATGTGGCGCTGCACGCGCCACCCGCCTGCCAATATTTCGTCGTTCCATAACTGAGCACCGCCCATTGTAGGCGCAAGCAGATTGGGCCGCTCTCCTCGCCCTGTGCCAACAATGGTAAAAAACAGCAGTGTTGCCAGCAGCAGCAAAGCTGCACCCCCGGTTATATAATACTTTCTATTCACAGGCGTTGCTGCCTTTTCAGAGGGTTCGGAACCAGAAGGCGGAAAATCATTGAGCCATTCAAACCATATTAAGAGGGCCTGACCCTAAAAAACGGGCAATAAAAAAGGCCAGCTTAATGCTGGCCTTTTTCAATTCAGTATAGGGTCGATATTTAGTCGAGCAGCGCGAGGCTACCTGCAGATGTACGTCCGCTACGATCTGTTTCCATCTCGTAGGATACTTTCTGCTCGTCGTTCAAGCCACGAAGGCCAGCAGCTTCTACTGCTGAAATGTGAACAAAAACGTCGTCGCCGCCTGCATCAGGCTGAATGAAACCAAAACCTTTAGTGGCGTTAAACCATTTAACTGTACCGTTAGCCATTATATTATATCCTCTTACGCATATTGATAAAAAGCCGGAGAAGTAGCGTAAGTAGGTATCTAATCAGGCATCGTTTAAAATAGCAGAAATTCCACTATTGCCAGCTATCTACTCTGTAGAAGCCGACTTGTAAAGCATTCACACGGTTTTTTTTACACCCGTGCAAAAGCTGGTCGTTATCACCAAAGCCGGATTTTGCTGAAACAAACAGCCAAAACCCATCATGTACTCAGGGTATACGGGGTATGCCCTGAGTGACTGAGGTTTGTCCTTCGCTAAAATTTAGCCGCCAACGTGAGCCAGAATTTATCAGTATCTGTGGCAAAACTATCCGCGCTGTAAAAGGCTGCTTTGGCAGACAATGTGAAAGTTTTATTGAGCTTTTTAGAGATCAGAAAATCCCATTCACTGCCATAATCCACATCACCAACATCAGATTTGAAATCATGATAGACGGCTTTTAACAACATGCCGCCAAGCGCACCCTCCGCCGGAAACTTGTAGGCAAGCGATGCATACATATCTTTCAGCCCAGCTGCGGGTGTATTGAGGAATTTGTCAGCCCAGCCGTTGAATTTATGGAGTGTGGCAAGCGGTGTTTTAAAGCTGACACCAGCATCTGAACCCAGCAGTTCATAATCAAAACTTGCTGTCACACCACCGCCGCTGACACTCAGACCCGCATGCCAAAAATCCGCGCTATAGTCAGCTGGATTATCTTTATAATCCTTTTGGCTGGCATATTCGATCTGATACCCAAGCTTCACACCGTCCGAGACCGCGTGCTTGCCTGCAAAGCGGGCTCCGACCGTGCTACTGGACAGGCCAAATACAGGCGCATCGTTCAAATCAATGAAATAGCCGTATGCGGTCAACTTGCCAAAATCAAATCCATCATAGCTGACGTTGATGATTTGCGTTGCAGTATCCAGATTACCAAACGGGTGATCCTCACCAAAAATCCGGTTCACATTCCAGACATAGGCATAAATAGCCGTCAAACCTTTAGCCGGTTTCAGAACAGCCACCGCCGAATCGTAAGTTTGGTCATTTTGCCGCCAGCCAACAGTGCCAATGAAGCGCTGATCATCCAGATTAACACCAATACGGCCCACTTTCACCGCACCCCAATCCCCTGCATACTGCACATAGGCTTGGTTCAGCTCCGTGGTTTCAGGGTCGGCCACAACGGGCCGTGTGGTATTGCCGTTAACCGTACTATTGAAGGTATCCTTACCAACCACTGTTGTGTTTGTGGCTTCCAGATAGCCACTAAAGCCATTGAAGGTTGCCGTTTTATATTTGAGCTTGGTCAACAGGGTGGACGCTGTAGCGTTTTTGGTAAAGCCGTCCTGGTTCACTGTCTCAAGCCGATAACGAAAATCAACATTCGCTTCGCCTTTTTTAAACAGATCAGACAGGTTTGTGGCCTCTTCTGCGGTTGCGGCTGTTGTTGCCATTATTGCCAGCAGACTGACAGCCATTTTTTGGGGGGGGTTCATCATGTTTCGACTCCTCTAAGCCTTGCTATGATTGCAACATAACGGAGTTGGCACGGCCTAGTTTGACCCAAGTCAAGCCCATGGTTTATTTACGGAAAATACAAATATAGGCCCAGTTTATTGCGAACTGGTTAATTGCAGAAATCTTCTCTCTTTAGAGTGAAAAGACAGGAGCACACCGGCTTCCCCGGCTGCAGACTTGTCTGTCGCCATTAAGGCGGCAATACCACCACAATTGGTGTGGCCCATCACAATGATATGCCCCACACCAAGGTTGCAAACAGCTGTTGTATCGCCGCGCCGATTGACATCTGCCGATGCCCGTCGCCCGGACAAACGGCAGTATCAAGAGCTATAGGGATGCGGCTAGGTCAAACCCGGATATTTTTGCGTTACCTGCCAGGTCCAATATATAGGACTGAATGCCCTGGCGTATGCTACTCGTATGCAAATAATCCTGAATTTTTCCTTCCACTTGCGCAAACTCTTGCGGCATGGCAGCCTTTTCGCTTATGCGAAATCGATCAATATTCTGGTCATAATAGCGACGGCATACTGCCTCAGAAGCCGCCGGTGTCACCACCTTGACCTCAACCAGTTTCATAATGCCTGCATCAAGAGCTTCATCATCGGCATCGGCTGGAACATGCCCATCCTTGACAGCTTCCTGACGCAAAAGCTCGCGAATCAGCAGGGCCTTGGCGGCTTCATTACGGGCTTCCGCGCGAGAGGGAGCCGGATGAAACTGCATTTCACTGAAAACCTGCTCATCCGTAATTTCCGTTTTATTGACATAAAGTGGCATTGGCCTACCCCCTTTTGCGCACGACCTGATACCCAGACCGAAAAATATATTTGATTGGGGCGGACAAAACATGCACCAACCGGGTGAAAGGGAACAAAACAAATATCGTCAAGCCAAGTACAATGTGGGCTTTGAAGATAATTGACTCATGCAATACAAAATCGGCAGCGCCGCTTCTGAAGGTGACGATATACTGAGCCCAGTTGGCGAGCGCGACCATTGAGCTGCCATCCGGGTGTCCGGCTGATACAGGGATTGTTGCCAAGCCAAGGATCAATTGCACATAAAGCACCAGCAAAATCATAATGTCAGCGGGGCGGCTTGTTGCCCGGATACGGGCATCCGTAAGGCGTCGGATGATCAGGATTGTCATGCCAATAAGGCAAATCGTGCCAAAAATCCCGCCTGCAACCATCGCCACCATTTGCTTGGTAGGTGCCGTCATGACCAGATGATAAACACTTGCCGGCGTCAGCAAACCAACCAGATGACCAAAAAACAGCAGGATAATGCCAATATGGAACATATTGCTGCCAATCGCCAAACCTTTGGAACGCAGCAACTGGCTTGAGCCTGCTTTCCAGCTGTAGGGGTCTTGATCGTACCGAAGAACTGTGCCCATCACCATAATTGCGATGGCCAGATAGGGGTAAATCCCAAAGAAGAAATCATTTAGATACACGCTCATTTTGCCCTCCTTAGTGGCCAGATGCTAGGTTGGCGTTTGCTGCGGGGTTATTCTCAGAGTGCCGGATGGTAGAAGGACAGGTGCCGCAATCAGCGTCCCCAGTGCCGTCGAAGGCCGGGGTGTCTTCCCATTCCTTGTCAAGCGCCTCCAGGCTGGTATCTTCCTTTTCCGCCTCGGCAGCGGCTTGCGCCAAAAAGGCCTCATCCACTTTCACAGACGTAAGGTCTTGCAGAGCCCAGTAGATATGCTGGTAGCCGCTTTTTTTGGTTTTCAGTTTGGCGCCGACACCTGCAATAATATGAATTGTCTCACCCAGTAATTCCTGGGCCTCTGCAATGTCAATCTGGGATAAAAACTCCAGGAACAAAGGCAGATAATCAGGCAGTTCCTTGGCGGCAAGCGAGAAACCATGCGCTTTATAGTGGTCGGTTAAATCCACCATCGCCTGCCCTCTGTCCCGGCTTTCCCCGTGGATATGTTCAAAAAGATAAAGCGAAAGAGTACGTCCCCGGTCAAACAGGGACACATAATCTTCCTGCACTTCCATCAAATCGCGATTTGCCAAATCATCCATGAAGGCAAACAGTGATTTTTTGGTTTTAGCTGGCAGCAAGCCATCATCCTCAAGGGCGGTTTTCAAGTCGCCCATGTGAATTTGCAGTTCCTCTTTTGGGTACGCTAGCAGAAGCCCAAGTAGTTTAAAGGTAATCATCAACCGTTCCTCACTTTGCCGCTGAGTGTATTTTTATGGGTGCGTCCGCCAAACAGTCCGCCGGAAGATTTGCCCGGTGCACCGCCAGCGCAGCCGTTACCAAAGCTGAAACCGCAGGCTGACCGGCTTTCAAAAGCGATGTCATTATCAAACGGTGTTTCGCCCGCATATTCCCGGTGATTGGTTGGGATAACAAAACGGTCATCATAGTCGGCCAACGCCATGATTTTATACATGTCATTAACGGTGGCTTTGTCGAGCCCAACCTTGTCGAGGATTTCAGGGTTTTCACCACCCGCGACATGCACACCGCGCATATAACTGCGCATGGCCATCATACGTTCCAGCGCATGCACCACGGGCTCTTCCTTGCCAGCAGTTAACATATTAGCGAGATATTTCACCGGTATGCGCAGGTTCTTGACGTCAGGCATAAATCCGTCACCCTCAATCTTGCCTTGCTCAAATGCATTTTGGATCGGTGATAGGGGCGGAATATACCAGACCATCGGCAATGTGCGGTATTCAGGATGCAGCGGGAAAGCCACTTTCCAGTCCATCGCCATTTTGTAAACCGGTGAATTTTGCGCCGCTTCCAGCCAACTATGAGGAATGCCGTCCTTTTTCGCCTGTGCAATCACAGCAGGGTCATGGGGGTCGAGGAAAATCTCGCACTGTTTTTCATACAGATCCTGTTCGTCCTCGGTTGAGGCCATTTCCTCAATCCGGTCGGCATCATAAAGCATCACACCCAAATAACGGATACGGCCCACACAAGTTTCAGAGCAAACGGTGGGTTCACCATTTTCAATGCGCGGGAAGCAGAAGGTGCATTTTTCCGATTTGCCAGACTGCCAGTTGAAATAGATTTTCTTGTAAGGGCAGCCAGATACACACATGCGCCATCCCCGGCATTTGTCTTGATCAATCAAAACAATACCGTCTTCCTCGCGTTTGTAGATCGCACCCGAAGGGCACGCTGCAGCACAAGTAGGGTTCAAACAATGCTCACAGAGACGGGGCAAATACATCATGAATGTATTTTCAAACTGGCCGTACATCTCTTTTTCAATATCTTTGAAATTATAGTCCTCGGACCGCTTTTCAAACTCTCCGCCCAGGATTTCCTCCCAGTTTGGGCCCCATTCTGGTTTTTCCATTTTCTGGCCGGTGATTGCCGAATGCATGCGCGCGGTGGGCGGTGTTTTGACTTCCGGCGAATTTTGCAGATGAGCATAATCAAAGGTGAACGGCTCATAATAGTCATCAATTTCCGGCAGATCAGGGTTGGAAAAGATGTTCGCGAGAATACGGAACTTACCACCCATTTTTGGCCGGATTTTACCGCCGGATTTTCGCTCCCAGCCACCATTCCACTGGTCTTGGCTTTCCCAGTTTTTCGGGTAGCCAACGCCAGGTTTGGTTTCCACATTATTGAACCACGCATATTCGACGCCCTCGCGGCTGGTCCAAACATTTTTGCAAGTCACCGAACAGGTATGGCAGCCAATGCATTTGTCCAGATTAAGGACCATGCCAATTTGTGCACGTATTTTCATCTCTGCTCTCCTATTCCGCTGCTTGCGGTGTTGAAGGGTTGGCCGCGAGTTCCTCGCCCCACTCAACAGCGCTGGCTTTCCTGACAACCACACACTCATCGCGGTTGGAACCAACGGTGCCGTAATAATTAAAGCCATACGAAAGCTGGGCGTAACCACCGATCATGTGGGTGGGTTTTACAACAGCGCGTGTAACTGAATTATGGATACCACCCCTGCCACCCGTGACTTCAGACTTGGGCGTATTGATGGTTTTTTCCTGAGCGTGATACATCATGGTCATGCCTTCAGGCACACGCTGGGATACAACCGCCCGCGCCATAATGGCCCCGTTTGTATTATAAAGCTCAATCCAGTCATTATCCTTCACCTCCATTTTTTTCGCGTCGATTTCAGAGAGCCAGACAACTGGCCCGCCGCGATTGAGCGTCAGCATCAACAGATTGTCACTGTAGGTGGAATGGATGCCCCATTTCTGGTGTGGCGTAATCCAGTTAAGCACTACCTGCTTACGGCCTTTACCGAATTTATCAATCACGGGCGCAATGGTTTTGGTATTGACCGGTGGCTTGTAAACGCAGAAGCCTTCCCCAAAATCACGCATCCATTCATGATCCTGATAAAACTGCTGACGACCGGTAAGCGTACGCCACGGGATCAACTCATGCACGTTGGTATACCCTGCGTTATAACTTACATGTTCATCCTCAAGGCCTGACCATGTGGGTGACGAGATAATCTTGCGCGGCTGTTGTTTAACATCGTGGAAACGGATTTTCTCATCATGTTTTGGTTTGGCCAGATGGGCATGTTCACGCCCTGTAATGTCGCCGAGCGCTTCCCATGCTTTAACCGCAACATTTCCGTTGGTCTCAGGTGCCAGCGACAAGATAACCTCGGCAGCGTCGACATCAGTGACAATGTTGGCCATGCCTTCATTAAGGCCACCCTCAGCATGCGTGCCATTTAGCTTGCCGAGCAGTTCAATCTCAGTATCGGTATTCCAAGCAATACCCTTACCGCCGTTACCTAACTTGCCCATCAAGGGACCAAGTGCCGTGAACCGCTTGTAGGTATTGGGGTAATCCCTTTCTACCTCAACCAGCGCTGGCATGGTTTTGCCCGGCACGGGATCACAGTCGCCTTTTTTCCAGTCTGTTACTCCCAGCGGCTGACCCAGCTCTGCGGGTGTATCATGCAATATTGGTAGGCTAACAACGTCCGTTTCCGTGCCCAGGTGGCCAACACAGACCTCTGAGAATTTCTCAGCAATGCCTTTGTAAATGTCCCAGTCACTGCGACTTTCCCATGCAGGGTCGACCGCACGAGTTAGCGGATGAATGAAAGGATGCATGTCTGAGGTGTTGAGATCGTTTTTCTCGTACCAGGTGGCAGACGGCAATACGATATCTGAATAAACACATGTTGTGGACATACGGAAATCAAGAGTGACCACAAGGTCAAGCTTACCTTCAGGGGCGTCTTCGTGCCACACCACTTCGCTTGGTTTCTGTCCGCCTTCTTCACCCAGGTCTTTGCCAAGCAAGCCATGCTGCGTACCCAACAGATGCTTCAGCATATATTCATGGCCCTTGCCCGAAGACCCAAGGATATTTGACCGCCAGACGAACAGGTTACGCGGGAAATTTTTAGGGTTATCAGGGTCTTCGCAAGCAAAACCCAAATCACCGCTTTTCAGTTGATCAACGATATAGTCAGCTGTTTTTACGCCAGCCTTTTTGGCGGCTTTAACCACTTTCAGCGGGTTTTGGTCCAACTGCGGTGCAGAGGGCAACCAGCCCATGCGTTCAGAGCGCACATTGCAGTCAATAAGAGAAAGATTTTCCCATTTTTTCTTGTCTGCCAAAGGTGAAAGAATTTCATCCACACCCAGTTTCTCGTAACGCCACTGGTTTGAATGGTTATAGAAGAAGCTGGTGGAGTTCATATGCCGTGGTGGACGGCCCCAATCCAGGCCAAACGCCAGCGGTTGCCAGCCTGTTTGCGGACGCAATTTCTCCTGCCCCACATAGTGCGCCCAGCCACCACCGGATTTACCAACACAGCCACACATGATCAGCAGGTTCATGATGCCGCGATAGATCATATCCATATGATACCAGTGGTTCACAGCCGCCCCCAAAATCACCATGGACTTGCCGCGTGTCTGGTCTGCGTTGGTGGCAAATTCACGGGCAACCTGAATTACTTTTTTGCGGTCAACACCGGTGATTTTTTCCTGCCAGGCGGGTGTGTAAGGTACATCATCATCAAAGCTTGCTGCTACATTACCGCCGCCAAGACCACGGTCCACACCGTAATTGGCTGCCATCAGGTCAAATACCGTAGCCACCTTCACAGTGCCGTCTTTGGTTTCAACCGATTTCAGCGGAACATTGCGCTCCAGAATGCTTTCGTGATCAGTATGGGGGAAAATACCTTCTTCATGCTCCAGGTTGCCAAAATAAGGGAAGGCTACCGCAGAAACTTCATCGTTTTTATCAATCAGTGAGACCTTGGGCCAAATATCGCTGTCATCAGCAACATTCTTAAGTTCAAGATTCCATTTTTTGCTTTTATCCCAGCGCGAGCCAATGGTGCCGTTTGGCACACAAACATTGTCGCTGTTACCATCAAGGATTGCGGCTTTCCATTCTGCGTTTTCGCTCTCTCCGAGGCTGTCGGCAAAGTCTGAGGCGCGCAACAGACGATCGGGTACCAACCTGCCATCTTGTTCAACCATACGAACAAGGAAGGGCATGTCGGTGTACATGCGGCAATAATCATCAAAATATTCGGATTTTCCGGCAACATGGAATTCCTTCAGAATCACATGTCCCATTGCCATCGCCATTGCACTGTCTGTGCCCTGGCGCGGATTGAGCCAAATATCCGTAAGCTTGGCAACCTCGGAATAATCCGGAGTTACGGAAACAGTTTTGGTGCCCTTATAGCGCACTTCTGTGAAAAAGTGGGCATCCGGTGTGCGGGTTTGCGGCACATTTGAACCCCAGGCCATGATATAGCCGGAATTGTACCAATCTGCGCTCTCCGGTACATCGGTTTGCTCACCCCAGGTTTGCGGCGAGCTTGGCGGCAAGTCACAGTACCAGTCATAGAATGACATGCAGGTGCCGCCGATCAGCGATAGATACCGGCTGCCTGCAGCGTAAGATACCATCGACATAGCCGGAATCGGCGAGAACCCGATGATACGGTCAGGCCCAAATTCCTTGGCTGTATATACATTAGAGGCGGCGATGAGTTCGTTCGCCTCATCCCATTCGGCGCGTACAAAGCCACCAAGACCACGCACACGTTTATATTCGCGTGATTTCTCCGGGTCAGAGACAATGCTCTGCCAGGCATCAACCGGATCAGGATGCTCGACTTTCGCAGCCCGCCATAGCGCAAGCAATCGACTGCGTACCAGCGGGTACTTCAGTCGTGCTGCACTATATAGATACCAGCTATAGCTGGCCCCGCGTGAACAGCCACGAGGTTCGTGGTTCGGCAGATCAGCCCGTGTTTTGGGGTAGTCTGTTTGCTGGGTTTCCCATGTCACCAACCCATTCTTGACATAGATTTTCCAGCTGCAAGACCCGGTGCAATTGACACCATGGGTCGAGCGCACGACCTTGTCATGCGCCCAGCGGCCACGGTAGGCCTTTTCCCAGTCTCGACTTTCATCGGTCGTGATCCCATGCCCATCCGCAAAGGTCTCGGGGGTTTTTGTAAAGTAGGAGAGCCTGTCGATAAAGTTGCTCATGTTATTATCTCCGGATGTCGTGGGCAATTAGGGGTTTTTCACGTATGCGTTTTTGCGCAGATAGAACCACCAGTTGATAAGGATGCAGACGCCGTAGAAGATGGCGAAACCGTACAGTGCATACTCAGGCGTGGTGGCTTTGATCTGTTCACCAAACACTTTTGGAATAATGAAGGCACCGTAAGCGGCTACAGCTGATGTCCAACCGAGAACCGGGCCTGCCTGTTCCTTATTGAAAACCACTGCAATCGTACGGAATGTAGAACCATTTCCGATGCCTGTGGCCGCAAATAGGATGATGAACAAAATAAGGAAGGGATAGAAATATTCCTCAGGCGTAGCAGAGGCGTAGGCTGCCTTCATAAAGTAGGCTACACCCAGCGCACAGGCCACCATCACAAAGCTGACAATCTGTGTAACCCGTGCACCGCCCAGTTTATCTGCCCATGACCCGCCGATCGGGCGGATCAAAGCGCCAATAAAGGGCCCCATCCAAGCAAACATCAAAGCACTGGGACCATTGGCATTCACTGTGGTGTGGGTCATCACACCGTCCACCATCAAATGCTGGAAGCCAAACACGACCTTGATCGCAAGACCCATAGCGGCTGAATAGCCAATGAAGGAACCAAAGGTCATAGTGTAGATCACCGTCATGGCCCAGGTGTGTTTATTATCAAAAATCTGATATTGGCGTTTGAGGCTATTCTGGATTTTGCCTGGGATCAGCTTGAGTGAAAACACCGTCAGCGCAATCACGATTGGCAGCACAATCCATTTATTAAGCTCCAGTCCTGACCCCCCCGTTGTTTCAGGCAGCATCAGCCACAGACCAAATGTAGCAGTCAAGAGGCCTATTCCCAGCATGCCGAGGATTTTACCAAAGGCCGGAAGGGCTGCACTCGCATCAGGGGACACATGCTCATCCCGAATGTTATTAAGACCAAACCAACCAGCAATCGCCAGTGGCACCAGGAATATCAACCAAACCCACCCGGCATTGAAAATATAGGTCTCTGTGCCCGCAGGAATTTTGCCGACAAGCGTGCCTGATGTATTTTGAAGGATCATGCCGTCGCCGCCAAACAGCGCAAAGGTCATCACCAACGGCACAACAATTTGCATCGTGGTAACACCAAAGTTGCCAAGCCCGGCGTTCATGCCCAGCGCATAGCCCTGAATTTTCTTGGGGTAGAAAAAACTGATATTAGACATGGAAGAGGCAAAGTTACCACCGCCAAGGCCTGAAAGCAGCGCCATTAACTGAAACTGCCACAAGGGCGCTTCCGGGTTTTGTAAAAGAAAGCCCACACCTGCGGCCGGGATCATCAAAAGTGACGTCGTCAGAAAGAGCGTATAGCGCCCCCCGGCGATGCGGATAAAGAAAGAACTTGGGATACGAAGCGTGGCCCCTGACAAACCGGCAATGGCCGCTAGAGTGAAAAGCTGACTCTGGGCAAAAGGAAAACCAAGATTTAGCATTTGTACCGTGATAATGCCCCAGTAAAGCCAGACAGCAAAGCCACACAAGAGCGACGGAATGGATATCCATAAATTACGGGTTGCGATACTTTTACCCTTGGTTTCCCACTGGGTATCGTCGTCAGGATTCCAGCCGTATAGATCACGGCCTTTTTCTTCTAATTGGTTTGTGGCTTGTTCACTCATCGAACATCTCCTGGGTGGGGTGTCCTCACCCCGTCATTTGTTAGAGGGACCATCCACATGGCCCCTCACCGATTTCTAGCTGTTCATGCCTTCAAGTTCAGGCAGGTTACGAGGTCCACGCAGTTCTGGAACCCGCTGTTTATCGAGCCGCTGAACGGTGAAGTGCATCCAGGTAAGTGCGATCCCGATCAGGATGGTCAGAAGCATGAAGCAGCTTGTCCACACGCCGATAAAGTCGTTCATCATGCCGAAAACTATGGGTAGGATAAAACCACCAAGCCCACCGATCAGGCCAACCATGCCCCCCACTGAGCCAACATGGTCAGGGTAATAAACGGGGATATGTTTATAAACGGCGGCCTTACCGAGCGACATGAAGAAGCCAAGCACGATGGTGAGGAAAACAAACAGCTCAAGCGGAATAGTGACATTGAAGCTGATTGGCCCTTCCACGCCAGCAACCGTATAGTCCGTTGCAGGATAAGACATAATGAAGGTGCAGATCACACTGGCAATGAAAGTCCAGTACATCACCTGGCGGGCGCCGTATTTGTCAGACAACCACCCCCCAAGTGCCCGGAAAATTGACCCCGGCAATGCATACATTGCAGCCAATATACCTGCGGTTTGCAGCTCAAGGCCGTACGCTCCCATATAGAAGCGGGGCAGCCACAAGGCGAGCGCTACATAGGCACCAAACACAAAGAAATAATAAAGCGAGAAACGCCATACCTGTATGTTTTTCAGTGGCTCAAGCTGCTCAACAAAGCTGGGGTGCTTTTTGCCCTCGGCTTTGTGGGCTGTATGCACTGGGTCGTCTTTTGAAAAGACAAAAAACAGAATGGCCGTAACCAACAGAACGATAGAATAAACCTGCGCCACACCTTGCCACTGGCCACCAACGGCTGCGAGCAGAAATGGTGCACCAAAGTTCGTTATGGCAGCCCCCACATTACCCATACCAAAAATACCGAGCGCCGTGCCCTGCTGGTTTTTAGGATACCAGCGCGACACATAGGCAACGCCTACGGCAAAACTACCGCCTGCCAAGCCCACGCCAAGCGCGGCAACCAAAAACATGATATAGCTGTCAACCATCGTCAACAAATAGGCGGCTACCGCTGTTGCCAGCATTTGCAGCGTATAGACGATGCGGCCACCATACTGGTCTGCCCAGATACCAAGGAACAGACGGCTTAACGACCCAGTAAGAATAGGCGTCGCCACCAAAATACCGAACTGGGTATCACTGAGACCCAGATCATCTTTGATCTTGATGCCTATAATCGAAAAAATTGTCCAAACAGCAAAACACACAGTAAAGGCGAGCGTGCTTGATGTAAGTGCACGGCGTTTCAAGCCGATATTTCCTGATGTATCGGTCACAATTCCCTCCTGAAAATTTTATTGACCCTTTTTCATTGGGGACAATATGACCTCAGATATCCAAGAAGCATTTGACCCACATCAAGCAAATCGATAACCTTTGAAAATGTTGCACTTGATCGAAATCAAGCGGACAGGTGGGTAAGGGCATCAGAAAAAATGATAGTGATGGGAAGGCCCCCATCTTGCTCAATGTCTTGCAGACTTGCTTGTTCAGGGCTGATAAGGCATTGAAATCAGAAAATTTTCGGGTTTAGACGTCCAGAGCAATTAAACAGAGAAGACTTTATGAGTTCATCGTCGGAAAATTCACTATTAGTGCAGGAACTGCTGCACAAGCTCGGTGATGTTGTGCATGAAGTTCAGCGTGAACGTGGGTGCGCCGGATTGTTTCTCGATAGTCTGGGGAAGATTTTCACAAAACGCTTCACTGCACAGGCAGAATCTGCGGACAAATCCATTGCCATGCTCAGAGCCTTTTGCGACCGCACCGACGTTAAAGGCGCATTGCCCATCAGCTTTGAGGCACGGCTCAAGTATTTGTTCGTGAAATATGATGAAATGGCCGACCTGCGGGACCAGATTCGCTTGTTGTCCATCCGCTATACATCTGCACTAAACACCTATACATTTAATCTCACGATCCCGACAATTGACGCTATGATCGAAGTGGCCCAGCGTCAGCCATCGCATAACTCAGCGCTTGTTACCGGCTATGCCAATTTCCTACAGTGGAAAGAGCGTGTCGGGATGGAGCGCGCACTTGGTACACGTGGTTTTTATACCTTTGCGTTTCGCAACCAGGAATTTTGTGACCGTTTTGTAGCCCTGATCGCCGAACAGAAGAATTACCGGGAAACCTTCAAAGCATTAGCATCTCCTGCACAAATTTCTCTTTTGAACAAAAGCATCGATGATCAGGATCTGGCGCGTTTCGATGAATTCAACAAACAGCTGGAAGACGGTGCAACCCCGAGCGAAATAGAACAATTCACTGGCGAGGCCTGGTTTGAATTATTGACCCGTCTGATCGATAGCCTCAGGGACACAGAGAAGCGTTTGGTTGAAGGCCTTGAAGGCGCGGCCAAGGCAGACAACGCCAACTTCAAGGTCGCTGTAGAACCAAGAAAAACTATGGGTGCAACGGGCCTGATTCAGCAGTACCGCAAGTTCCTGAGCATGCTGCCGACCTTTTCTTCACTGGCGGATACAGACCTTGATGAGCTGTTGAGCTTCGCCCAAATCAGGGAATACCCCAAAGATAAACTGCTATTCTTACGCGATGAACCTGCGACACGGCTCTATATTATTCTTGAAGGCTGGGTGAAGGTCTATAATGGCCTGGAAACCGGTGAAGAAGCGGTCCTGCAAATGCTGGGTGCCGGAGAAACCTTACTCGAATCATCCGTTTTTCTAAACGTACCAACACCGGTCAGCGCACAAGTTGTTGAAAACGCAATGCTTCTATCTATACCTGCGCCGATTATCCGGCAACGTATCCAGTCCAGCCCCCAGCTTGCGATCAGTATGCTCAACAGCGTATCTCTTCGTTCCCAACGGCTGGTGCAACAGCTTGAGCTATCGCGGCTCAAAAGTGCGCAGGAACGTGTCGGCTGGTTTTTGCTACGCTTGCGGCTTAACCAGAAATCCAGCGACGGCATCATCTACCTGCCCTATGAAAAATCCATCATTGCGTCCTATCTGGATATGCGACCAGAGACTTTTTCCCGTACACTGAAAAAGTTTAAAAAAGACGGATTTATTATCTCCAGCGACAAGGTGCAGATACCGGACAAGCACGCTCTTTGCAATTTCTGTGACATGGATTTGGCAAGCCAGTGCGGACGTGCAGGCACCGAAGAATGTCCGCATCCAGAATATAGCGACGTCATTTATAAAATAGCAAATTGACCTTGGTCAAACTTCTCTCGGCCACTGTCGGCTAAATATCCTTTCATAAGTGCTCAACTCCGAAGCCTTTGCACCTACGTTTCTACAAATAGGGTGCAAGGGCCGTAGCAAATAAGCTGCCGGGTCTCTGTGGGAAACCGCTTGGCCTCTCGATTTTGGAAAGGAGAAAGCGTGTGCACCTGGAGGACGGTTTTGGCCGAACATTCAAATATCTGCGGCTTTCAGTAACAGAGGTCTGCAACTTCCGTTGCCAATATTGTCTGCCCGAAGGCTATAAAAGCTGCGGCCAACCGGCTGCACTATCGGTAGATGAACTGCGCCGGGCAGCCACTGCTTTTTCACAGCTTGGGCTCTCCAAAATCCGGTTAACGGGCGGTGAGCCTACCGTCCGCAAGGATTTTGGGGAAATCGTTGAGGCCATTGCAGCGTTACCCCATGTGGAAACCCTGGCGCTGACAACAAACGGCTTCCGGCTGGAAAAACGGGCGCGTGACTGGAGAAAAGCTGGCATTGATACAATCAACATCAGCCTTGATAGCCTGTCCCGAAGAAATTTCCAGCACATCACGGGACATGACCGCTGCGATGAGATTTTGCGTGGTATTGATGCGGCTCTGGACGCTGGCTTTGAAAAAATCAAGATCAATGCCGTCTATATGAAAGACATCAACGACCGTGAAATTGATGCCTATTTGGCACTGGCGCAAAACAGGCCTTTGTCCGTGCGTTTCATTGAACTTATGGAAACAGGCGATCATGCCCGTTTTTTCCAAGCACACCATGCACCCGTAAGCAGCATCAAGGCGAAACTCTTGCGTGACGGCTGGGCTCCAAAATTAAAGGCAAGAAACGCAGGCCCTGCAAACGAGTTTATACACCCGGATTTTCAGGGCAGCTTTGGCTTGATCGCCCCCTATTCAAAAGATTTCTGTACCAGCTGCAACCGCCTGCGCCTTTCCTCGCAGGGAAATTTGCACTTGTGCCTCTTTGGGAGCTTCGGCATCCCCATGCGGACACTGCTGCAAAATGATGATCAGCTGGATGAACTAACAGACCGCATCCTTGCTGCGGCCAATCGCAAACCCAAGAGCCACCATCTGGCACACGGAGCCACCGGCATGACATCAAACCTTTCAGCGATTGGGGGCTAAGGTGGAAAACCATGGCTTTACGGGTGTGATTTTAGCCGGTGGTGCGTCGCGGCGCATGGGCGTGGACAAGGCCACTTTGACTGTGAACCATATGCCTTTATTGATGCTGATGAAACAAAAGCTGTTTGAGGCAGGGGCCCAAAAAATAGCCGTCCTTGGCAAGGAAAACATGGTGGGGGGAGTGCCCGACAAATCACCGGGTGCAGGGCCTGTGTGTGCTATTATGGATTACCTTGAAAACCAGCCTTATGGCAGCAGGCACCTTATTGTGCCAGTGGACATGCCAGCCTTGCGCCCAAACGATTTAGCGTTACTTGCAACAGAGCCATATTGGGCCTGTTTCAAAGGCTATAATCTACCATTTCTGGCAATAGCTGACGCGATTGATTTGATGCCGCCCAGACGTATCCAGGACTTGCTATTTATCAAAATGGCCCGGCGGCTGGGCCTGCCCAAGGGTAGTGAGACTTCATTCCTGAATTTGAACCGCCCGGCTGAATTCGCAGCATATACCAACCAGAATTTAGCCTCACCAGGGCTGCAAATATCCAAATAAACGAGTAAATAATGACGCACGATAATAGCTATAAGGCCTATTTTCTGGGGCCTAAATCTGAAAATCAAGCTTGGGTGCGCGGTGAATTTCAGTCCATACTCGGCCATTGGTTTCGGTGGCGAAAGGATCTGTTTCCCGAGGATAAATCCGTGATCTCCACAGCGGAGCGCACAAGCGGTGTTTATTTGGCAGCACGCGAAAAAATGGCGCAGGGGCTGGAAGAATTGAACGGACTGCTTGAAGCGGAGCTGCCCAAATTTACGCCCCGTTATATTGGGCATATGGTGTCTGACCTCGCACTGCCGGCCCTGATGGGCCACTTTGCCATGCTGCTTCATAATCCTAACAACACCTGCAAAGACGCCTCCAAAATTGGCACTCATATTGAGGTTGAGGTGATAGCCATGCTGGCAAAAATGTTGGGTTTCGACACTGAAAAAGCCACAGGCCATGTCACCGGAGGCGGCACTGTTGCAAACTTTGAAGCCGTTTGGCGCGCGCGTTTTCGCCAGGACCACTGGTTAAGCCTTGTGCTATATCTGGCGGAAGAGCGCGATGTGAAAATGAGCTTGTTCGAAGGTGCACATATGGGGTGGCAACGCTTCAGTGAACTGCTGGCTTTGTTTGACGTACCCGCCGATGATCTTAGAAATTACAGTGCTGTTGCTTCCAACCCGTATGAATTTGCCGAGCGCATCGGGAAAGCCCTTGATATCTCATACCGTGGCCCGGTCATGCTGGTGCCAGAGAATAAACATTATTCCTGGTCGAAGGCCGCCAATATTTTTGGCTTTGGCGAAAAGGCCTTTTGGCCAGTGCCGCTTGACCAAATGGGGAAAATGGATGTGCCGGCGCTGGCAAATCTGGTGAAGAAAGCGGAAGTACAAAATCGCCCGATTACCATGGTTGTAAGTGTGGCCGGAACCACTGAAACCGGCGAAATTGACCCAATTGATCATGTCCAACACGTGCTGGATACTGTGAAGTCAGACCGTGCGTTTGATATCTGGCATCATGTTGATGCCGCATATGGCGGTTTTTTGTGCAGCATGCTGCGTGGGAATAAACCAAACGTCCTGAGTGTAACAAGCAGCAATGCGCTTGCTGCCATATCGCGGGCGCATTCGGTCACGATTGATCCCCATAAACTTGGATATGTGCCCTATGCCTGCGGTGCCATCATCACCCGCGACCAGCAAGCTTATGCTGTATCAGGGTTTGAGGCCCCCTATCTGGAACGCCAAAGGGACATGCCCGACAAATGGTCAACAACACTGGAGGGATCACGCTCTGCAGCCGGTGCCGCAGCAAGCTGGCTTACAGGTAAAACGCTGGGTTTTGATGGAGACGGCCTGGGCCGGGTCATTGCCAATACAATTCTGGCGGCCCGCACCTTTCAAGCCACAGTTAAAAGCGCGCTGCCTTTTGTCCATTTTTTGGCACCAAGCGAAACCAACATCCTGTGTTTTTCCGTATGCACGCCAGGGAGCAGCTTAAAAATTGCCAACAAGACAGCCGAGGCAATCTTCAAAAAATTCGAAGCCAGCCAGAGTTTTGCCATTTCCAAAACAACGCTTTCGCAGGCAGCGCATGCCAATATGATAAAACATCATGTGACACGCTTTGACGGCGCGGCAGATGATGATAAGCTTGTTTTGTTACGGTGCGTTTTCATGAATCCATTTTGGATAGAAGAAACAATACAGCATGACCTAACAAAAGAGTTTATTGAAACGCTAAGTGGTTGGTTTGCCGAACTCGCACCTGAAATATAGGCAGGCTATACCAATGTTGCTTGGCAATAAGGGTATAGAGACGGAGCAACACCATCGCATGGAGGCCCTCATATTGGCCAACTGAAGCGCCGCCCGGATTCCAGAAGCGAATTTTCGCGCGGACATTACAGGCTGCCCTTATGGGCATTGGAGCCCCGCTTGGCTGGTTACTCATTCAGGTTTTTCGCGGGGTTGACCTTGCTTCGGACATCAGCACCCACCCAGTTCTATATTGGTATCTGTTGTTTGGTACAGCAACTGTCTTTGCCGGTTTTGGCTTTTATGTGGGTTTACAGGAATGCCACTTGCGCGAGCGGTCCCGCCGCGATCACCTGACAAAATTATATAACCTTCGCCATTTCCGGGAACAGCTCAATATACAAATCGCACAAACCCAGCGCGACGGCATGCCGCTCTCGCTCATTTTTTTCGATCTGGATCACTTTAAGAAGGTGAATGACAAATATGGCCACGCCAGCGGGGATATGGTTTTGGTCAATGTCTGTGAAACCGTAAGCAAACTACTGCGGCGCAATGAGCTTTTTGCCCGTGTGGGCGGCGAAGAATTCGCAATCATCATTCCCCATGATACGCTGGAAAATGCGGGCCAAGTTGCAGAACGTATTCGCCGGGCCGTGCATGAACACAGCATTTCTGTGGGCGGGTCTACCCATGTCAATGTCACATTGTCGCTTGGTGTTACGGAGTATAACAACGACGAAACTGCTAACGAGTTTGTTGAACGCGCTGACACGGCAATGTATGAAGCCAAACGCAGTGGCCGGGACAAGGTGATCACCAAATAACCGAGGAAATCACCAGCAAATTGTCAAAAAGGGCAAGGCAGCCTGACCCTCAAAAGGCGTCAGGCTTTTTTCACCTTTTCAAGGGGTTGCAACAGGCGCCTTAAATATTCCACTAAAAATGCGGTGCTTAAGCCGAATGCAATAAGGCCGTTCGCCGCCGCCATACCCGATAACAGCCGTGTTTCTTCAGGCAGGATAATGTCACCAAAGCCCAGTGTCGTAAAAGAAACAATGGAAAAATACAGCGCCGTCTCAAGGGTATCGAAAGCCTCAAGCACCAGAAATGCCCCGGCCCAGATCCAGACCGCAACGCTCAAGGCAAGCAGAGCCCACAGGGTGACGGCAATAATAACCACCGTGCTTCTTAAAATTGGCTTAGGCCCTGCGAGCCAATGCATGGCTCGCGGCAGCCTTTTTGTCGCAATAGCAATAAAGGCACCTTCCACCACAATAGTAAGACAAATAACCAGTGATCCGATAGCAAGTTGATAAAACATGGATACCGTACACTCCATTATTTTGAATTGGCACACTGTTCAGTGTATAATTGTGCGCAACCTCATCCGTATTTGCAAGCGCATACCCTGCAAGGTGGAGGCAAAAATATTGATGCTCTGCCCACAGAAGGGCTGGCCTTTTATGGATATGCCGACTATTTTCCTGCGCTTGGAGCTGTCCATGCCCCCTTGGTCAAGGGGGATGGAATGTTTATAAGATATTACTGAGGAGACCGGGTTTGATTTCAATCAAGCAATTGTAAATATCTTTGAATTACACTCTTTGAATCACAGCGGCAAAGGCCAACCCGGAAATATCATTACCCCCTAAGGATAGTTCATTGTCAGACCAAATAACAAAAGCCCTATTGGAACATAACCGCCCAGTTCCGCGTTATACCAGCTATCCAACTGCGCCGCATTTTACTGAAAAAGTGGATGCGGAGGTTGCCGCTATGTGGCTAACTGAAACTGACCCTGACAAACCACTTTCCCTCTATTTTCATATTCCCTTTTGCAAGCAGCTTTGCTGGTACTGCGGGTGTAATACCAAAGCGACCCTGAAATATGAGCCTGTCAGCCAGTATCTGGAGTATCTGAAAAAGGAAGTCAGCCTTGTTGCACAGACAATGGCTGGCGAAAGACACGTTAACCACATTCATTTTGGTGGCGGCTCTCCCAGCTATATCCGCGCTGATGATTTTACCGACTTTATGAGCCATGTGCATGGCCTGTTTAAGGTGAGCCCCGAGGCTGAAATAGCCATTGAGATTGACCCGCGTGAACTTACCGAAGACAAAATCAAAGCCTATAAGAATGCAGGCGTAACACGCGCCAGCCTGGGAGTGCAGGATTTTCACGAAGATGTGCAAGCCGCCATAAACAGGGTTCAGCCACTGCACCATGTTTATGACGGGGTTAAAATGTTGCGCAAGCACGGCATTGCCCAAATCAATATGGATTTGCTCTATGGCCTGCCCCACCAAACAGGGGAAAGCGTTTCAAGAAATATCGATATCGCCGCAGGGCTGGCCCCCCAGCGCATTTCACTGTTTGGCTATGCCCATGTGCCCTGGATGAAAAAACATATGCGACTGATAGCCGTGGACTTTCTGCCCACCAGCGAAGAACGCATTGCACAATTTGAAATAGCCCAAACTACTCTTAGAAAGAAGGGCTATGTTCAGGTTGGGCTTGATCATTTTGTCCGGCCTGATGATCCCATGGCAATCGCCCTTGAGCAGCAATCCCTGAAGCGTAACTTTCAAGGATATTCCACCGACACAGCCCCTTCGCTCATAGGTTTCGGTTCCTCTTCCATCAGCGCACTGCATCAGGGATATTACCAGAACACCACAAGCGTCAGAGACTATAGCGCTGCACTAGACAGTAAAAAACTACCTGTTATCAAAGGGGTGGCGCTCACAGAGGACGACCGGATACGGCGCGCTCTGATCGAACATCTTATGTGTTATATGCGCATTGATCTGGGTGAATTTTGTACCCAGCATGGGATCAACCCGGAAAGATTCGCGCCCGCACTACAACAGCTTGCGCCGCTTAAAAAAGCAGGGCTGGTGGAAATCGATGATCTTCTTATCTCAACCATGCCGGGCGCAGCGCAGGCCGTGCGGCTTGTTTGCGCCGCTTTTGACACCTATCTGGAGCCGCAAAAAGGCAAACACTCTCAGGTCGCATAACATCTCGGTAAGCGACTTGGTCGGGAAACCCTTTGGGCTATCCATATTTGGAAAAGTCAAACAGGCACGAACCCGTGTCGGCCCCAAGCTGAGTGACAGAGCCAAAACCAAAACCAAAATGAAGATGGCCTAAAACGAGAGGAACTGACCCCACCACCCCCACGGGGCAGGATCAGTTCTATTTTTAGCGCATCGAGCAGGGTGTCTCGTGGGACGCGGTGTGCCGACCAGTTTGGTATGGGACGTCGGCGGACCGTCAGGGAAGTTAAGCGCTAAAAAGGTAGTCTCAAGTTTTCGTGCACCCCTGTTATATCTCAAGGCCTTACAGGCAACCGTGACCACCGTCACACTTTTCTTATAAAATGCCAACAATTAACGGTTGCACCTTCTGCGCAATCTGAAAGAATGGCTTTGGGATCAATATAGGCATGCCTATGTTGTTTGTTGGGGAGATTATATGCAGGCGGAATTTCGCTATAAAGCGTTTTTAAGCTATAGCCACAAAGATCAAAAAGCCGCCACGCGGTTTCACAGGGCGCTGGAAGGATACCGGCTACCAAAACATGTTACCGACAAGTCCAAAGCCGGTGCCACGCATGACAGGCTGGGGCGCATCTTTCGCGACCGTGACGAACTGCCTGCCGCCGAAGACCTGACCGCCGAGGTTAAAAAGGCGCTGGCCACATCAGAATTTATGATTGTGCTGTGTTCACCGCGCGCGGCGGCTTCGCGCTGGGTGAATAAGGAAGTGATCGAATTTAAAAAACTGCGTGGCGATGCGTTTGTGCTGCCTGTTATCCTTAAAGGCGAGCCCGGTGCCTCAGCGAATGAGCTGGAAGCCGACGCAGAAGAATGTTTCCCGCCCGCAGTGCGCTTCAAACTGGGTGCAAACGGCCGGTTGTCTCGCAAACTTGCAGAACCTGTTGCCGCAGATATGCGCAAATCGGGTGATGGCCACCACCGCGCACTTTTAAAGGTTGTCGCCGGGCTTCTTGGCGTCGGGCTTGACCAGTTAATAGAGCGTGAAATGCAGCGCAAACAACGCCGTGTGATTGCTGTCACAGCCGCATCCATGCTGGGAATGCTAGTGATGAGCGCACTGACCTTTCAGGCAGTGACGGCACAGCGAGAGGCAGAATATAACCGTGCTCAGGCCGAAGATTTGGTGGAATTTATGCTGACCGACCTTCGTAAAAAACTGGATGCTGTAGGTAGGCTGGACGCACTGGATAGCGTCGGCGAAAAAGCCGTTGAATATTATGATGCGCAGCCAGTGGAAAGTCTGGAAGATAATTCTGTTGGCAGGCGGGCACGGGCTTTTCATCTGCTGGGCGAAGTAGAGGAACTGCGCGGTGACTTGGCGGGCGCAGAGACAATGTTTGATCGCGCCAAGGGTGCAACAGCCGCCTTGTTGGCACGTAACCCAAATGACCCCCAGCGCATTTTTGACCATTCGCAGAGCGTATTCTGGACTGGTTATATGGATATCCAGCACGGCGACTTTGAAGCCGCGCTTGCAGCCATGCGGCTTTATAAAGACTATTCCGAACAATTGGTTGCCCTTGATTCAGACAATCCAGACTGGCAAATGGAACTATCTTATGCTTACGGTAATATGGGGGCATTGCAGCTGTGGAATCTGGACCAACCACGCAAAGCCTATGAGAATTATGAAGCGGCGGGCATAATTATTGAAAAGTTAATCGAAGATAACCCTGATAATTTGACACTTCAATTTAGCCTTGCTGACACATACGCATGGATTGCCGATGCGCTTCGCCACTTTGGTCATGCGGATGAAACTATTGCCGCAAGAAAAAAACAGCAGAAAATTCTTGAAAAAATACTGAAAAAAGACCCAAAACATAAAAGTGCCATGCGGCAACTCAGCAACAGTTACACAGCTCAGGGCTGGATCGCTTATTATAGGCAGGATAAGGCAGCATTGAGTTTGTTTGAAAAAACAACATCCATATTTGATGGGCTTACTGCGAACGACCCAGAAAACAAATATTGGCAACACCTACTGGCCAGCCATCATATGCGACTTGCCAAAGCCTATCATCTGTTTGATCAACATAACAAAGCAGAATTAGCCTATACAAAAAGCAAACAGCTTGCAGCTACAATTACCCAAGACGATGAAACAACAATTACGCGGTATATTTCATCTCGCCTGTACACACCCTTTGTGGGTTTGCAGCTTCAGGCAGAAAGAAGCGGATTTTCTAATGTTTTGGATGGTGCGCAGCAACTGTTGAATATAGCCACTGAAGGCAAATTGGATGTCATTGGACATGTGTCCGGCAAACGCATGGTTGGCGAGATTTATCTTATAATTATAAAAAGCTTACAGGCTAACGGAGACAATGCAAAAGCCCATTATATTCTTGATCAACTTTGGTCAGGGTCATCGGTTTTGGGCACGCTTCAATTTAATGCCGAGCAAGACCCTCGCTGGGTTAATATATTAGCGGAAATTGCTTTTCTGCGAGGAGACACAGAATTGCTGGCATCCCTGAAGACAGGGATCGAAAAGCGGGGCTACAGCATATTTTTCTAAGTATTTTCGGGTTGGGACTATAGGGGCGTAACAACATTTACTAGGGAGAACTTGATATGACCTTCATTGAAGACTTGGCAAACCTGGATGCGCAGCAAGAGAACCGACCTAAGTTTACCACTATCGTGAAAATTGGGATTACGCCAGAGGGACAATATTGTGTTGGCCGGAATCCAGACAATATTGATGGTTGGCTCAACAAAAACCAAATTTTAGACGCCATCCCAAACATAAATTTTGCACCAGTCACTTCGGCGGACCCGTTTTTCTTTAGCGTATATGGCTGGCAGCGGTTGGTCTTTACCTTAGCGCCAGATGCCTGGTTTTATCAGCAAACAGTTGCTCCGTTTGTTTTAACCACGCCAGACCCATACAAAAACTTTAAGGATGTCGTTTTACTGGATGATGATCCTTATAGCCTTGGGCGATCCAAAACCCTTTATTTGACGGATGACAATAAAAAAGGTGGACCAGAATTGTTTCATTATGACCTGATGATCGATATTTGGCAGGCACCGGGAAGTGTTGATTCCGCCCGTACTCAAACTGTGATTGACCCAGGACTTAAGAACGACCAGGAACCAGAATGATTTTCTTCTAAGATAAGATGACCCTCACACAAAATTACGATAGCGTTCTCGGCCTCCTGCGGGCGGGGGCGCTTGAGCAGGCGGAAAAAGAATATTTCCGCCTGTCGCTCAATGAGGTTGAGGGAAATGAGGATATTCTGGCGCTTGGTGGGCGCATTCTCAAAAACAAGGCGCTGGAAAGCTCGGGGGAGACCCGCCGGGCGCTGGCGCTGGAAGCCGGCAGAAAATATGATTTTGCATACGGGGAAACCGGTGGCACCTATACGGGCATTAATACAGCGGCGCTTTATCTTGTCGGTGGTGAAATTGACCATGCACGGGCACTGGCGGTTGAAATCCTCGGCAAGATCAGAGACCAGACACCACGCCCCGGCGAAGACGCCTATTACCAGATGGCAACAGTGGCTGAGGCAAACCTGATTTTGGGTGATCTGGGGGAGGCACAGCACTGTCTTGCTGATGCTGTGCAGCTTGACCCGCATAATTTTGCAGCCCATGCCACCACCTTGCGCCAGTTTGAAATGCTGCTTGATGCTATGGACAGAGATAAAAGCTGGCTGGATGTGCTGCGCCCGCCAGCGGCTGCGCATTTTGCCGGGCATATTTTTGGCCTGTCAGACGGGCTGCGCCCCCTTGACCGGCCGCACCTTTATGCGCTTGAGCGCTCATTGGAAGACCTAACAGCTCATGAAAAAATTGGCTTTGCTTACGGCGCGCTGGCCGCCGGGTCCGATATTCTGATCGCAGAGCAACTGCTGCGCGAAGGCATTGACCTGCATCTGGTACAGCCCTGTCCTGATGCACTTTTTATCAAAACCTCTGTTGCCCCCTTTGGCCACGACTGGATCACCAGGTTTGAAGCCTGCAAAGAACAAGCCGCAAGTGTGCGCTATATTTCAAAAGACGACATGGCAACAGATGACCTGCGCACGGCCTTTGCCAGCGAAATTGCAATGGGACTGGCCAGCCTGCATGCACAGACACTAGCCACTGAAGCCATTCAACTGCTTGTGTGGGATAGCCAAATCCCACAGGCCGAAGCCGGCACCGCGCGCGATGCTATTCTTTGGAAAAAAAGCAAACGCCGCCAGATTGTGATCCCCTATCATGCCCAGCGTCAGGAAACGACACCGAGCCTGGAAAAGCGCAAACGCAAACAGCGGCGCGGGCTCAAGGCAATGCTGTTTGCCGATGTGCGCGGATTTGGGGCGCTGGGTGACAGCATGGTGCCTGTTTTTATGGACACTGTGCTGACACCGCTGGCAGACCGGTTAAAAGCGTTTGGGCACAAGGTAAAGTTTCTCAATACATGGGGGGACGGTTTATTTGTGGTTTTTTCAAGCGTTGAAGAAGCCGCCGAAGCCGCCATTGAGATGCAAAACTGTTTTCACGCCTGCGATTTAACAGCCGCTGGTTTGCCTGATTTTCTGGCGCTTAGAATAGGCGGGCATTATGGTCCGGTGCACGAAAAAACAGACCCTTTTCTGGGCGGTGTTGGCTATTTTGGCCACGAAGTTTCCTATGCCGCGCGCATCGAACCCTTGACGGTGCCAGGCTCTATTTATGTCAGTGAGGCTTTTGCCTGCGCGCTGGCAGTAAATGCTTCACAAAAATACCGGTCTGAGAGTGTGGGGCAAATGATGCCGCGCAAGGGCCAGGCTCCCTTAAATCTTTTCAGCCTCAGAAAACTTTAGTTTTCAGGGTCAGGTCACGCAGGGCGTCTGGTGCCAATATGGTGAGACATGCCCCTTTTCGTTTGATAAGGCCGTCTTTTTCCAGTTCATTTACTGTGCGCGAAACTGTTTCGCGTGTATTGCTTAACTGGCGGGCAATTGCCGCCATCGAGGGCATGTTTTCTATGCGGACATGGGCGCTGTTCGCCACCGGACGAGCCCGGCGCAGCAGTTCCGCGTAAACCCGGCCTTTTGAGGAAAAAGCGGCAAGCTCAAACATGCGCTGGGTCGTATTTTCAACACGTCTGGCCAAAAGCTTTGCCAACCGGATACCAATACTACCGTGGCGTTCCAGTAGGTCCAGAAATGCTTTGGGTGTGAAAATCGCAACTATCACTTCGCTGGAGGCAACAATTGTTGCGGTGCGGGTTGCCGCACCCAGTGCCGCCATTTCGCCAAACAGCGTGCCTGCGGCGATTTCATCAAGCCAGACCTCGGCACCGTCGCTGGAATAGCGCACCGTTTTTGCTGTGCCCTGCAAAAGATAATACACCGAGCTGCCCGTATCTTCTTCACCCAGAATAACCGCTTCTTCTGCATGTTTTACAATTGTGCAGGCCTCGGCAACATCTTCAAGCAACCGTTGGTCATCACCAAAAAAGAGTCTGAAAATTTCTTGCATGGGCATCCCTGTTTTCACGCGGTAGTGAACAAACAAAACCCGGCGGCGTGCCAAGGTCAACCTTAATTAGTTTATCACTATAAAGTTTTTGGGCCAACGTGCTGCAAAGTCATGCAACACTTTGTGTTATAACCCTTTCACCGGGTACGAAAACATGCATATTTGCACCCGCGCTTTGCTTCCCCGACAGGAATAAGCTATGGATGCGGATCATCTTTTTTACCAGTGATTTGAGGATTTTAATCTATGTGTGGAATTGTAGCTGCGACAGCACACCGGGACATTAGCGCTGATCTTATGCGTATGCTCAGGTGTCTTGATTACCGTGGGTACGATTCTGCCGGCATTTCCCTGTTCACAAACCGCAACAGCCTGGAAGCCCGAAAAACCGCCGGGCCGCTGGCAGGGCTTGAAGCCATGCTGGAAGACAGCCCGGTGAACGGCAGTGCCGGCATTGGCCATACACGCTGGGCAACCCACGGTGCCCCAACAGACGAAAATGCGCACCCGCATTTATCCAGAGATTGCCGGGTTTCCATTGTACATAACGGCATTATTGAAAACTACCGCGACCTGATTGCTGAACTGGATGAAGCCGGAATTGTGCGGTCTTCAGAAACAGATTCCGAGGTTCTGGTGCATATCATTGACCTGTTTATGCAGGCCAACCCAGACGCCAGCGCGCAAAAACTTGTTCAATATCTGTGCAGTAAAATAAGCGGGGCCTATGCCATTGCAATCATGCGCGCGGACCATCCGGATGAGGTGATCGGCATTCGTCACCAGTGCCCGTTAAATTTTGTGCAAACCGACGGAATAGCCGCCCTGTCATCCGACATTTCAAGCCTGATTGAATATAGCCGCGATATTCAGGTGCTGAAAGACGGGCAGGCTGTGGTGATTACACCGTCCAGCCATGAGGTTTTTGACCTGGATGGCAATGCGGCTGAAAGCGTGCATGTGCTTGCTGACTGGTCGGTGGACAAAGTGGAAAAAGACGGCTTCGACCATTTCCTGCGCAAGGAGATATCGCAAGAGCCCGAAGCCCTGCGGGCTTTTGTCCAGTCAGCACTGACCAGCGCCGATGATATCCGCGATTTCATCGCGGCTAGGGATATTAAAAAGCTGGTATTTCTGGCCTGTGGTTCTGCGGCCTATAGCGGTGTTTTTGGGTCCATTTTTGCGCGCCATTTGAACCTGCCTTTTGAAGTGCTTTCAGAAATTGGTTCTGAATTCCGCTATTTGCCGCCCTATATCGATAAACAGACATTGATGGTGGCAGTGAGCCAGTCAGGCGAAACCGCTGATTCGATCGGGGCTATTGAACACGCCAAACAAGAGGGCGCGGGTGTCCTTGCGTTTGTCAATGTGGTCGGCAGCAGTATTGACCGTCTGGCTGATTTGTCTGTGCGCCTCGCGGCGGGGCCAGAGGTTGCGGTGCCCAGCAGCAAAGCGGTTGTAAACCAGTTTATGGCAACTGCCCTGATTGTGAGCATGCTTGATCCATCCCACAGAGGCAGTATCAATGATTGGCAGGCCAACTGTCTTGCTGTTGCTGACGGCATTGAGGCCATTATCGCACGCGAAAGCGAGCTTGTGGATTTTGCCAAAATGATCACAGGGCATCAAAGTAGTTTTGCGCTAGGGCGCGGGCTGGACTTTGCCACGTCTCAGGAAATGGCGCTCAAGTTCAAGGAAACGGCCTATTTGCACTGCGAGCCAATGTTCGCTGGTGAATTTAAGCACGGCAGTATTTCCCTGATAGAATACGGCATGCCGGTTTTCTGTTTTGTGGCCGACCGGCGCGTACGCCGTAAGACCATTTCCAATATTGAGGAAATTAAGGCCCGGGGCGCACACCCTTTTATTTTTGATGCCAACGAAAAATATGATGAAGAATTGATGGCGCTTGGCCATTATTTTAACGCGCCTGCGCTTGGTGACCCCTGGGCCTCAATCGCTCATCTTGCTATTACGCACCTGCTCGCCTACCACACAGGCCTGCTCAGAAATACCAACGTAGACCGCCCAAGAAACCTGGCAAAATCGGTTACGGTCGAATAGCTTTTTCACGGCTATTGTGGCTTAATACCCATGCATCATACCAGGGTGTAATGAGCCGCACTTTTAAGGCTTTCTCTTTACCCAACTGGTGAGGTGACAGAGGGAAGTGAGCATGCCACAAAAAGAACAGAGCGATGATCTGGATAGCCATATCACCTTCCTGAAACCGCAGGACGCCATACACTCACTGGTACTGCAACAGTTTTTAACCACACACGAAGCGGGTGGTTTGCTTATACGCGCCGACCTTACCCCACCATTGCTAGAGCAGGTTGAAGCTATTGCTATTGTTGAACGTGCGGGCACTTTAACCGGTGCAGGCTTGGTTTATAACGGTTTTCACCAGCCGGTTTGTTGTCTTGCTACCACGGATATTCCTGCGGCCAAGACCCTGATCAAAGCCCTTGAGAGGAAAGCCCGCCACAGCGGAACCTGGGTTATTCATGAAAATGACCCGGCAGTGCATGTTCTGGGAAATGCACCCGATAGCTACGATTTCTGGCTAACTATGGACATGACGTCTGAAAAAGCCCAATTCGGCAGCACATGTGCCAAACCCCAAGCCAAAACCTTATCTGTAGCCCACCAAAACAAGCTGCAATCCCTATATGACCGTGTTGGCACCGAATTCTGGAATGCTGCAATGGTAAAATTTGGCTACTATTTTGCCGTGGAAGACAATGAAGACCTTCTGTCTGCTGTTGGTGTGGATTTTATCCTTGAAGACAGTGGCTATGCGCATGTCGGCAATCTCGCCACACTGCCTAAATATAGACGCAAAAAAATGGCTTCCCGTGTTCTGTCAACCTGTTTGAACGCGCTTAAATCCAGTGGAATTACCCGCTGTGGGTTGTTTGTTGAAGGACAGGAAGAAGCCCTTTTGGCATTTTATGAAAACCTCGGCTTCCGCAGAGAAGGCCGGTTTTATTTCTATGAATTACCCCCGGCATAACTTCCGGTGACAACGTCAGGCTTTCAGGGAATATATTTTGGAAACCAATCATCATCCCGGTAGGTTTTTCCGTGAAGCCAAAACCATACTTCAAGCCAGATATCCTGATGCCGATACGCATCTGTTTCATTGTCGATAAGGATTCGCCGTGTTCGAAATGTGGTCAGGAAATCCGGGTTGAGGCTATCTTTGCTAACATTCCATGACGGAATTTTGGCTTTCTGCGTTCGCTGAAAAACAGTTTTAACCATCAATCGGGACTGCGCACTGTGGTTGGCCGAACCCCGGTGCCACAGGTCATAATGCATGATTAATACAGCACCTGCCTTACCAACCACGGCTATTTCGTTGGTGAAGTGCTGATACCGTGCCAGCTCTGCATTAGTGGTTTTGCGGTACTGGGTGCCTGGTGCAATCATGCTTGGTCCCATATCGGTGGTAATGTCTTCAGGGAAATAAAAGACCATAAGCCGGGTGGGTTCATAAGTGCGTTCACGTGTTGAGCCCTGATGCCAATAAATACCGTGATAGCCGGCTGGGTTACAGTGACTTAACGTATAGGGATGCATTTCATAATCCGCCCCCAAAAGGCTTTCCAGTGCACCGTGCACTGCGGGGTCAGCATAAACCTGTTGCAGCGAAGGCACCGACTGCACGATGCCACTGCGGGGGTTGGCCTGCCCCTCATTGGCTTTTTGAATATCTGCGGCGACTTCCGCATGAAATCCGGTATCCATTGTGGGCTCTACAATATGAAATCCGCTGATGATGAAATCACGCACGTCTTCATCCGACAGCCGGTATTCTTTAGCTGGCATCATCGCCCTCCCACTTTTCGAGGACAAATTCATAGGTTAAGGCTGTGGTAGAACCCTCTGTATCTGCGATCACATTGCCGGGGGTTTGCAGTACCGACCATCCGTGCTGAAGCGCACTGGCCACGGTTGTATAGGTCGCTGGGCTCATGCTTGCTGGTGGGTCGGAAAGGGACGAATCTGTCCAGGCAACCACCTCGGAGTGAACATAAGGTTCCTTACAGTATAAAAACAAAAGCCTTTGCACACCCGCACGAGAGGGAGCCCCAGAATATGGAGCTTTGCTTGTCTCAACAATATGTTCCAGAACCTGTAGATCAAAATCGGCGAACGACTGTTGTTCCAGCTTTAGCCGGCTTTGACCAACCCAGGCCCTGATAGCGGCTTTAAAATCATTCATGGCAAATCATTTCCAGTCTACGCAGCGAGCTTGTTGGAGGTTATTTGCTGCCACAGCGCGTCACTGGCCGTGTGCACCCTGACATAAAATTCTTCCATCACCTGCTGAAACTCGTCCTCTGCCCGACCTTGTTCCACCAAATCAGCAAGCCCCAGAAAATGATCGCAGAATAATCTTTCTGCACCTTCAATTACCGCCGACAGGCTTGTGTGACCTGCCTGACCGGACCGGAGCATGGCAGTGCGCAAATTCCGTGCCTCATGAATAAGAGCATCCAGATGAGAAACCGGCGTGCCGTACATCCATATATACTGCAACAATTCAACACTTTTAGCGTGTTCATACCTGTAAGCATAAACGTCATCTGGCTGGGCATTTTTGTCAAACAAGCCATTTTCAATCAGCTGATTGCGCAGTTCCGTACCAGGAAAAACCTGCAGGCGGGTTACATATCTGTCCCAGGTTGCATGGCCTAACTGGAAAAGGTAGCGCGCATTTTCACGCAGTTCGTCCAAAGTAGCGCGCGGGTCAAACATGATATAACCTGAGGCGTCATAGCAAATGTTATTGTCCTGCAATATGGTGATAGCATCAAGGCTGCGGGCAGATGAATTGCGCTTGTTGTATAATTGCAGAATACGGTCCACACCGCACTCAATACCAACTTCTACGGATGCCAAGCCCACCTTTGCCAATCGGGGCATCAAAGCTTCATTTGCCAAAATCGCCTCCGCCCGGGCCATAAAATAGAAAGGCGTGCTTAAGTTCCGTTGCTCAAGCTCGCTCACAAACTCCTCAGCCCATTTTTTAGCTTGAGTTGATGTTCCAAGAAAGATCACATCCTGAAACTGAATCATGGGATGCACAGAATGTTTGCCCGCCCACTTTCTTGCCAACCACTCAAATTCATCGGCAACCTTATCAGGCCTACGCCTGCGCCAGACCTTGCCCCCTGCCAGCCGCAGGAACGTGTTGGCCGTGCAGAATGTGCATTTATGAGTACAGCCTCGCCCGGTCAAAAGCGATACGGCTACAGGTTTGTTTTCTTGCAGTGCAAGGCTCACAACATCTTTATGCGGCCAGGGCAATTCATCAAGATCACCAACACTTTCGCGGAAACCGCCATCAAGGAGCTCTCCATTTTCGCTGCGGACAATTGCCCCTTTGATTTCCTTCATCGTTTCCTTGCCAAGAACAGTTGCCACGATTTTCGGCAACGTGATTTCCCCTTCGCCGCGCACCACAGCATCCAGCGCCGCAAACTCCTCCATAAGCTGTTCGGCTGTAAAGGTGGCCTGCTCACCACCCACAACCAGCATGATATCAGGAGCTTCACGGGCAAGGCGCTCAATGATTGTTTTGAAGGGCTGATAGTCCGCAAACGAGTGTAGAGAAATCGCGACAACCACGGGGTCTAGTTCAAGAATACAGTCCACTGTTTGCTCGGCATCAAACCCAAAAATAAAAGCGTCAACCACAGTGGCCGAAAAATGCGCCGCCCTCAAAGAAGAAAGCAAATAGCCTACACCCAGCGAATCTTCGATAAGCGCACCAGCGGGCGCCGCTGATGGATTCCACGGGCGGACGATCGCAACATCTGGAGACTGCATACTAACCTCTTTTGGTTATTCCGATTTAGCCTGCCCTGTTTTTTTGGGTGCTCCAGCCTTCTTGCGCGCTCTGGCTTTTTTAGGCGCACTTTTTGTCTTCGCGGCTGCAGGCTTTTGCGTGCTTACAGCAGCTGTCTTGCGCGCTCTGGCACGGGCTTCACTGACCAGCTTCATTTTGTCGCCAACTGCCTTTCGGGCTTCTTCTCGGGCTTTAGGGTCATCAATCGCCGCAAACAAGTAAGACAAATGACTAACAGCCAGCGCGATAACGCCCGGCTCCAGATAGGAAACCAGCGGCCAGTCAGATTGTATAGAGCCCACATAGTCGGGAACAGCAGCCGAGGCTTTGGCAACGTCCTGTACGGCGGTAGCTTTTGCAACATCCTGGATACTGGCCGATGCCTTGGCAACATCCTGTGCAGCGGCAGCTTTTGCAACATCCTGAACACTGGCCGAGGCTTTGGCAACGTCCTGTGCAGCGGCAGCTTTCGCGACATCCTGGATACTGGCCGATGCCTTGGCAACATCTTGCGCAGCGGCAGCTTTTGCGACGTCCTGGATACTGGCCGATGCCTTGGCAACATCCTGTGCGGCGGCAGCTTTCGCGACATCCTGGATACTGGCCGAGGCTTTGGCAACGTCCTGTGCAGCGGCAGCTTTCGCGACATCCTGGATACTGGCTGAAGCTTTAGCAACATCTTGCGCAGCGGCAGCTTTCGCGACATCCTGGATACTGGCTGAAGCTTTAGCAACATCTTGCGCAGCGGCAGCTTTTGCGACGTCCTGGATACTGGCCGATGCCTTGGCAACATCCTGTGCCGGTGTATTTGCGGATATCGTTTGCGAAAGTCTGTAATGGGCTTGGCTTTCCGGAGAAATACCGTTCTCCAGTATTTCCAGCGCCTGTAATATTGAACTAACTATCCACTCATCTGAACTATAGTCTGCCATGGTTATCTCCCCTTCATGTCAGAAAAAGCACGCTTAAATAGAAGTACACTATGTCATTCAACTGATAGATGTTTTTAGGTAGCACATTTAACGAAAAAATGCCAGATCAATAACTGCTTGAGAATTACCCCTTTCGCCAAAAGCCCTCATCACCGTTACGCTTGCCTTGCAGCCTTTCTTTTGGTTTGCTTTATGTGCTTTCATGGGCTGTGTATCATCTCTTGAGCATGTGAAATTACGGCTTCCAGCGCATTACCCAGCACATGTCGCCCGGCCTCGCCCTGTTCGTATTGTTCCACAACAGCCCACAGGTCGTGGTAGCAGGCTTGTTGCGGCAAAGCCGCCAGGCTTTGGCTGGCAAGGGGTTGCTGGTAAACTGCCGTAGCCTGCCCGCCAAATGCACGCATTTGCGGCAAGGCAAAAACCCCGTCCAGAGACTGATAGTCTCTATTGCTCCAGGAATAGAGGGTTTGATCAAAACTCGCCGCAAAGCGGTATCGTCCAAAATCCATCACACGAAAGCGTTCCTGTGGCCAGTTCAATCCATCTGCCACCTGCACATTCACACCATCAAAAACAACGGGGTCCGCACCGAGGTTGGTAAGGGTCGCCAGTTGGTCAAGTTTTTCTGCACAAACATTTACCCGTGAGCCATCACGACTAAGCTTCAGACCACCAGCCAGTCGTTCCAGTTTGAACCTGACTGCGCCGCAAGTGCTGGCGCTCAGGCCGTATGTGCGAAGTAGCATTTCAAATTCCATCAGCCTGGTGGCGCGTTCATGACCGGGATGGTGATCCCCCCATTGCCACGCGGGCCGTGTATAGGATCGGCGCAGCATAATTGCCGCTTTATGGTCCTGTTCATGGCCGTGGAACCGAGCAAAGAACCCCAAATCCAAAATCGCATAACAAGGGACAACTTCGGCTGGAAAGCCTGAATGCTCTAATATGCATGTGACCAGCTTTTGCATCAACAGCTCAAAAATAGCTTCGTCAAGTGTCAGCAAACCATTTGAATTCGGCAGTATAGGGTCTTCATCATTTGGCACCCCGCAACCTTTAATATCAATCAAAGGCGGTGCCTCCCCACTGGCTTTTACATATGACAGCGTGTTTGACGGAGGACACGGCTCAACAAGCGCAGCCCGGCCATAGCGCGGTGGTCTAAAGCTATTTCTTGATTTACCTTCATCCACACAAATAGGGTCATTAACAGCTTTTTGCCGTGCCTGCGAGACAGACATAACGGCACCGTTCTCCACCAGCCAACGCTCAATTTCAGTCTCTGGGTGGCTAGGGGTGATGGATGCAAGCTGTCTATTATCCGGGCTGTTATCTGGTTTGAACCAAGCACCAAAATCAGCCTCGGCCACCGCTTCATCCATCCAGACCATCGAAGCCCCGTTGACAGGCAGTACAGCCTCTATGTCTACAGGCTGATGTGCGTAAGCCAGAATACTGGTGAGCAGGTGATCTGCCGCTGGTTTTTGAGAACCAATAGGGCCTTTATTTGAAGACCCTATTGGATCGCTCATATTACGCAACCATGATGCTTTTGCATTTGTCTTCTTTACAGCCTGTCATGGCCATCTGGGCAGCAGGAGCTTTGCACTTGTCCTCTTTACAACCCGTCATCGCCATCTGGGCAGCAGGAGCTTTGCATTTGTCTTCCTTACAGCCCGTCATCGCCATCTGGGCAGCAGGAGCTTTGCACTTGTCCTCTTTGCAGCCCGTCATCGCCATCTGGGCAGCAGGAGCTTTGCACTTGTCCTCTTTACAACCCGTCATCGCAGTGCCGGGTGCGTCAGCTAGCTCTTTTTTATCCCACTTGGAAATATCCCAGCTTGTGAACTTAACGTCTGTGCCAAGATCGGAGGTTTTCACAGTTTCCAGGCTGAGTGTGCGCGCAACAGGATCGTTTGTTTCAAGAAGAATTTCATCCGTACCTACATCAAAATGGTCATGGATCAGGCAAAGACCAAAACGATCTAGGTTACCGTGTTTGTTAAGAACCGCATGAATATCCTCAAGGAATGCTTCATCGCCGTGCGCTAAAGGCAAAGCATCGTCAAAGGTGGGTAGATTTCTGGTAGGTGTATGGCTGGTGGTTTGCATTGTAACCGTCCTCTCGGGTTATTGTCATATATATATGGCCAATAGCAGGCCACGAGATTGAATGGGGGACGGAAGAAAAGCTCGACTGACTTTACTTGGTACAAAATACAACTATTTATCACTGGTAGATAAGCCCCCAATGACTTTATAACACTAAAAGATGTATTACTTCAATTGAAACGATAAATATTGATTCTATAGGCACTAAACCCGCAAAGGCCCTGATCAAAAAACAGTTTGCAAATAAAAATTATTTCATCAAAGCTAGGAATATTGTTGGTTGAGAAAGCAACTTAAAGGTGTTTTTATTATGCAGACGTCCCCTACTCTTCCCCGGCGGGCTTTCCTGTCTCAGGCTCTTTGCCTGGCCGGGGCTGCATCAACACTACAGCTTGGCCCTGTCAGCCGTTCGGCCTTAGCGGCCGCCCAGGAAACAAATACGGCGGGCGAACCCGCAGACACCAGGCAGGCTCTTACGGTTCTGTCCGCACAACAAACAGCCGTGCATATCAATCTGGTAAGCGGCACACTTTTAAACTTCGGCTACAAAACCCCAACAGGCAACCAACCTGAAGCCTATAAAAATATTGCATACTTATGGCCTGTTAGTAACAATAGCATACCCTGGAACAGCGAGCCGGAAAATCAAACACAAATCCTACTCAACAGGCCTTCCGGCGATCAAAATTTCAAGAATATCAATATTACAACTGGGGCTTATATTGTAGGCTTCGCAGTAGGCCCCAAGGTCCCCGGGACCCCCTGGAGCCCCTACCTCAATGTTGTCGCATCAGCCTACATCCCCGCGCAACCAACAAACGCACGGCCCCCTATAGCCCGGTCAACAAACCTTAAACCCCTTTATATCGGCACCAACTCCCTGGCCTACGGATTTTCATTTCTGCCGGGTTACAACCCTGCCCTTTCTGGGGCCTGGGTTGGACTTTGGGAAGGGGAGGCTGCTTCTTATGTTGCACCCCCCCGGTGGGCCTCACCCATTTTGCTTACCGGCAATGAAGGCACATCCGGCCTAAGCGGTGTTATATTAAGTACTGGCGAAAAATATACACTGGGGTTATTTGCCAGCGGATACAACCAAGACTCGAAAAAACTGGACCTGCTCAGGCGAGCTTGCACCACAGTTTTGGCGGTATAAAACTGTCATAATTATTTTTCAACCTTCTGTTGTGTATTCATAACGCCTCATCAAAAAAATAAATAACTATTTGTTTTATAAAGGTTAAATTTAATACCTTATGAAAATTTCTATACCCTAGGATAGAATTTTTAGGAAAAAACTGTTATAAAAACACGTAATAATTATTTAAAACACGTTATGGGAGCTTTTTTACTTGTGATTTAAGGTAAAAGTACGCTTTATTTACGTGGTAAGGACACAAGTCGGTCGTTACCTGTTCAGCTTATTTCTGGCGGTTTTGGATTGAGTAATCAGTAACGCAGAGTTCCGTCGGATCTATGCCACTCTTTCAACGAATTTTCACACTAGAAGAATTTTAGGAGAAGACCATGCCAGATGAAGTCTTAAAAGGTAACGCTGCAGGCTCAAAATCCGCCCCAGCTCCTCAGCAGGTAGCCGTAAACACTCAAAATGTAGGCCCAAATCAGATCAGTGTCGATTTCGATACACCAAATGGCAATCAGCCAAACAGCTTCGGCAACTATACTTATATCTGGCAATCCGGCAATCAGGTTCCCTGGTCTTCAGATGCTGAGAATGGCCAGGCAATCCCCAATAATTCGCCCAGTGGATCAATGTCTTTCCAAGACCTGGATGTAACAACGCTGTCCTATATTATTGGCTATGCTGTTGGCCCTATAGAATCGACACCCTGGTCGAAATATTCCAACGTAGTTGCAACCGTCTATGTGCCAGCCATTGGCTCTGGGGCCACGCTTGATGAAGCGGCCCAAAACGGGGATGTGTTCATGCCCAGCGTAGGTGTGGCAACATATGGTGCTACCTCGCTTGTTGCAAACATAGCGCTACCACCGGGCTTTAACCCAGGCCAGTCCAACACGTATGTTGGCATTTGGGAGGGTGGTTCTGCATCCTATAGCCAGACACCAAAATGGTATCAACCTGCAACCAGCAGCAATGCCTCCAGCCAGGTATCCTTCAACAATATCAAACTGCTACGCAGCACAACATATACGCTGGCCTTGTTTGCCTCAGGGTATGCCAGTGATATCACCAAGCTGAAACAGACCGCCATGGCTGCAACCTCTTCTTTCAAGGTTTAACCGCCAGGCAAGGTTTAATCACCGGGCAAGGTTGGGGATCAGGCTCGATTAACCGTCGAGTTTGATAGCCCACCGGACGCTGAACAGGCCGGAGCAAAGGCCAAATCGTTCAAAATCAAACAAGCACCAAAGGGGGATATCCCCCTTTGGCCCAGTTGACCGTGATTGGCACGGAGCTGGTTTGGACTTTCGTTGGCAAAAGGAAGATCTCATGGCTTTTTTTACACAGGCTGCTTACCCCTCCCTATATCTGGCTTCCAATGGTACTGGCAATGTTGGTGCCGTTGCTTTTGTTGCAGCCGAAGGGGCGGCGACACCAGACAAGCCGCTTGATCTTGCAAAAGCACTTTCTGACCAAACGCTGGCCGGATCTTTCGTTTTTTCCTCTACGGCTCTGAATTTTAACGACGATAAAGACCTACAAAAAGCTTTTGTCGAAGCTGTGTGGATCAAAGTCTCGAAAATGCCCGCCAGCCGGGGCATTCTTTGGATTGGTAATTCAGCGACCCTCGCAGCCGAACCAACCGTACCCTTTTTGGGCCTGTCCGCTGACGGTACATCTGTCGCTTCCGGCCTAAGCGGCGGCACTATATTGCCGAGCCTTTCCCTTAGTATCCAAAACGGAATGACCCTAACGCTGACAAACACAACCCTTGCCATCACCAGTGGCTCAATCGGTTTTACCGGCAGTTCCGCCCCAGACATGACCAGTCCACCCTCTGGCAGCCTGCCGTTCGACGGCACCCAAAGAGGATGCGTGCTCTTCACACCTTACATCAAGCGCCAGTCTCTGTATGACGATTGGAACTGGGGCTTTCATTTTGTCTATCCAGACAGCAACTCACCGCAGGGGCTAATTTCAGAGTGGCTGCCGCTAGCGGCTGGTTATGTTGACCCAACTGACATGATAGGTTTCGCGGCTTCTATTGACCTGGCTGACCCCTTAAATAATACCGACGTCTTAAACAACCAAAACCCCAACAGATCCTCCTTGGTCTTCACGGGCACCAACCAGAATATGGCCGTAACGAGCCTCAGCTCTTTTTATCGTACTGTGTCGGGTGACGGCGTTACCCTCACGCCTGTCGGTGCGGGTGCAGCAACTGCGGACATTCAGGCCGCCGGGCTAACATTTGCCGTTGGTCAACGCATTTCGCAAAGCAATGAAGACTTCCACGCCGGGCCTTTTGGTGATTTCGTCATTGACGCAAAGTTTGGACCTAATGGTGTAACGTCCGAACTGTTGTGCGGCCTGTCAGGATCCGAGTTTGTTTCCGTCACGCCCGGGAGTTTACCTTCAACGGGTTCCCGGTTTCGGTTTTTCACACAGTGCGGTGCCTATACCAGCGCCTTCCCCCCACCGATTGCCTCGCCAACCGGCCCGCCGTCACAAAACACAGCGCTGCTCACCACACAATATACAACGTCATGGGCCACGGTTCTGCCGCCCTCCGGCAAAGCAAATACCTATGCCGCACAGCCTGACGGAGCGGCTCTTTTCGGTTATGATGACTATGTCTGGAAAAACTATAATTCGATGCTTGGTCATGTGGACCCTGCCTATGTTTTACCAGCAGATGGCGGCAAGGTCTTTCCCATTGTGCCTTACGCCGGTTTTACACCGGGTGATGGGGTCAGTGGTTTTTCACAAGATCAGAGCCGCAAATTTGAAACCCTGATCATCGGCCCGTCACGACGGTCCCAAATCGGCAAAAATACTGTTACCCAGGTGGTCTCGGCGCGGCAACATGCCAGCGGGATTGTCGCTAAAAAAACGGCAAAATCTGCGGCAGCCACCTCAACAAATTTCACAACACCCTCCGGTGTTATCGCCACTGTTGCAACAAATGGTGGCGGGGCGGCCTGGCAACAAATTCTACTCGGGCAGATAAAAACGCCGGTCGAAAGCGAAATGGCTTTCAAAAAACCAACCACCGCGTTGCAGCAGGCATTTCAGACCAATCAGCTATTCCTTGTTGCGGCCAATGGTGAGAATTTTGTGGATGCAGGCGGCAGCTTCGCCAACAAGCTTAACATTGGCGGCTGGACGATAGAAGCGGATGTTGGCAACTCGCCCCAATATGGGGACTATGCCAATATAATGATCGTCAAGGGTATTGAGGGCCCGCTGTATGATCCTAACGGGGATCCGGACAAGAACCTTATTTCCAACCCCGACAAATGGACCCAAAAAGATACTTTTGCTGCCCCCACCATTGAGGGCACTGACGGCCCGCAGACCAACCAAATGGTCGACCTGTCGCAGTGGCTACAGGACTATTTCAAGGATGCTCTTACCCAGTCTGATACCGATTTTTTTGATACTTTCAATACAATCGCCAAAGACAAGAACTGGACTGGTATCCTTGTTTTACGCGCGAAAATTGCAGCGCCACCAGATGACCTTGCTGGTATCACCGCAGGTATTCGCGATAACAGTAGTTTTTATGCCCATCATCTGGCAATTGAGATCAGCCAGATCAAAAGCGACCCAAAAGGCGACGGGGTCAGCATTGACAAACAAAGCTCGGTCTTTGGCCTGATTTATTACATTGACCCCAGTTATAATGCCCAATCGCCGGGTGCGCCTGTGGCCCCTGCATACGGCGAATCCTATGATTTCATCACCCTGACACTGAAAGTCCTGTTCGAGAACACAGCCGTCAAGCAGTTTGCCAGCTTCACCCAGCTTGCGCTCAACCAGCTTTTTGGCAGCCATGTGGCAGGCATGGGGGATGGCGGCAACCAATATAACTCCGTCATCATGTCGGGCAGCTTCCAGAATAATAACGGGAAACCCACCTACGGCATGAAAGCCCTGGGGGATTACAGTTATCTTTTCAACAGTAATGTGCTGAACAAAATCGAGGTCATTTCAGCGGAAATGAATACGATCAGTACCGACGCGCAAAATACATTGGTGCGCTTTGGTCTGAGCGGTTTCATTGACTTCCTTGAGCTGGACGGCAGCAACGGCGAAAAAATTGACCTATATTCCTTTGGCTCCAACCCCGGTGAACAAACACCACGAACGGGCTTGAGTTATACGTCACTGGGCCTGAATATGGCGTTTGAAACACCCAAACCGGTGGCCACTCGCAGCATAACGTTTGACTCGTCCCAAATTGCCTTCAATTTAACATCCAGCACCATCAGAGCAGGCAGCCTCTTTGATTCTCTGTCGCTTGATCTCCAATCGCTTGTCAGCGCTAAAGCCGCAGGCGGCGACCCCAAATCGCTTGGGTATCTGGATGTTGTGACAAATGTTCGCCTTGGCGGCGTTTCTGAAGACTGGAACGGTCTGAAATTCAAATTAAATCTGGGAACGGCCGGGGATATGGCCGGAAAAGTTGGTCTGAACGCCTATTTACTGCTGGCCTGGTCACCCGACAGTGTGGGCACAAATTACCGTGCGCTGACAAGTGTTCATATGCCCGGCACAGCCAACGGTGCCTCACTGATCAGCCTCCAGAACGTGCTGACCATGTCTTATGGCACCATCCAGCTTCTTTATACGGACAAGCCGGGAACTCTTCTGCATCCAACGACCCTTCTTCCGGTCACCGGACCCAACGGAGCAGGCGGAACGGTCGTCAGCAAACCCACAGTCAAAGCAGACGCCAACGGCAAGCAATTTATGTTTGTATTGAATGAAATTGCCATAAAATTCATGGGCTTACTAAAAATACCGCCAAACGGTTCAACGGCGTTTTACCTGTTTGGGGATGCTGACAAAACAGGGGGTTCTGGACCAGACAATACCGGCCTTGCCTGGTATGCGGCCTATAATAATGAGCCCAAAACCGACCTTGCCAGTGCTGGGTCTAAAACTGGCAAAATCACAGAAAATGAGGGGACAAGATCATGAATGAGCAAGCGCCATTTATCCGCACTTTTGACGATGTTCTGAAAGCTGGCGGAGCGACAGACCTTTCATCGCTTATCTCTTCATTTGCAAAGTCTGCCGAAGATACCAATACAAACCTGACAGCAGGCGGTTTGACGCGGCTTAAATCCTATCTGGCTGGCGAGAAATTACGGTATTTTGTCTATCGTTCATCTGGTTTTGGTAATCAGGCCAATACGGTCAATCTGTTAAAGCGGATGATCTCGCTGGGTTTCGACAATGAAGTCGAGCTTATCTATGATGCAACACCGGGCAGCGAGGTCATAGACAAGCTGGCGGTGCTGTTGCCCGGTCTCGACCCAAGCGACCCCAAACCCTATAATATTGGTACCGTCAAGATCACTTTCTTTCCCTATACGGAAAAAGCCTCGGGCAGTACAGTTACACGCTCCGTCGCCGGGCTGAAAGGCAATGCCCCCATTTGCATCAATGGCGGCGCAGAAATTACCAGCATCACCGACCAAAATCTGGCAAATACTTTGCTCGTGGATTTCTATATCCAGCTCCAGCCGTATATGTGGGAAATTGTCAACACAGCGGACAATCCGGAAAGCCTGGTTCTGCAGAAAGGTGCGACCAAAACCATTGATCTGCTTAAGCAGGAAACCCTGCAAGGACAGGCCTTCGCATACCGGGCGTTTGGTATGCCTACACCTGAAGAGCCTGACTGGGCCAAACTGCTGGAAATCCCTGACATTAATGCCGATGTAATCAACCGGGCAAAAGCGCTCAGTGATGCTGTTGCTGCGGGCAAGGTGATGTCGTTCCCGATGTACGGCCTGTATGACAAGCCTTTTGCCAGAAAACCCGTTCTTGGCGACGCCAGTGACATGGCATTTGAATTGATAGCGGCTTCAGCCATCGCCCAGAAAAGCGGTAAACCCTTCAACCGTCCGATCGTTGTTTCGCTCTTGAACGGATTGCAAGACAGCACCTGGGAAACCCTGAGCGACTATTTTCCGCTGAACGGCGAGGAACTGCCTGATGTTGAAACAGCGGAGTTTGATCAAGACGAAAAAATTACTTATTTTGTGAAGCGCTGGTGCGCAAAACAGGGACTGATTCAGCCCAGCGACAAGGGCGGCGGCAATATTTACATTGAGCCAACCATCAAACCCGCAGCCCTGACTACTCTTCTGGGTAAATTAGGCCCAACGGACGTTGTGGTCATTGGCCTGCCCTATACACCGCAGGACCTGTTCAACTATCTTTACCAGATCGCGATATTACCGTCCGTTTTTGAAGGTCAGGGGACAGCCAATTTGGCGCTTAACCTGCAAAAACCCTTCTTCAAACTGGCAAAAACCGGCATCAACCCATACCCCAGTGATCTGGGTAATAGCTCTGGCATGGAAGAAGGTACGGCAACCGCTTTATCCGAAGAACTGTTTGCAGCCACATTCAACCTGATTCAGCTGGGCACATATCAGTTCAAAAACGGGTTTAAAGATGATATGCCGCCAACACTGTTGGCCAACCTGCTGATCAAACAGGCAAAAGATTATAGCAATAATGGACCGTACCGGCAGTATTATGATGGCCTGAAAACATATTATGCCGCCCCTGCTAATGACAAATTATTACAGGGTCTGGTTTTTCTGGTCACCGCCTTTGATCTGGGCGACGCTGGCGCACGCCACAGCTTGCGGGCTCTGGCCGATTCCAGCCTTGCTGCTGGCGATGCAACACCACTTGAGCAACTTTACCAACAGATTGAAAATGCCATTTCCAAAGGCGTACTGAGCCTGATCCCCACTGTTATCCCAAACGGCCCCTTTGCCGATTTTATAACTGCCATCATTGAAGGCACCAACTTCAGCATTGGCACAGCCACGTCACCTGTTCAGGTTACGTTTCCGGCTGCGCACGATAAAATCACAATTATAGGCCGAACCAGCGACTTCCTGGGCACCAGCCTGACAGTAACCGTTGAATTCACCATGAATGCAGACGGCAAAACCATCGATACAGCCATGGAGCTGGAGGTTGGTGAAGTTTCGCTCAACGGTGTAGAATGGTTCAAGCTCAACAAATTGACGATATCAAGTACGGTGCCGGGCAATGATAACCGGCTAACCGGAAATATCGCCCTGCAAATCGAGCTTGGCGGCAACCCTATCTCCTTTGCAGCAGATTTCCCGACCTCTGGCGACGGAAAAGTTGTGATTGATGGCGACCTGACGGCTAATCCTCCGTCTTTGAATTCCCTGTTCCAGTTCCTCGGCGGCATGAATTTCATCAACACACTGCCATCCGAGATTAGCGGCGCGGGCAATATTGCCCTGCAAAATGTGAAGTTTGGCTATAATTATAAAACAACATCAATTGAGACATTTTCGCTCAAGCTGGCGAACAGTACGCCGTGGCCCTTGTTTGGCAAGCTGACGCTAAACAATCTTGAGTTTGATATGTCAATGGTGGAACCAACCGGCGTGCGGGCCATTAGCTGGTCTGCTTCAACAACAGCAGCCATCGGTGCCGACCCCACCAACGACGGCACAATAGATGTGTCTGTAACCTACCCCAACCTTACGGTGAGTGCGAGCCTGACAGAAGGCAGCAAACCCATCCCTGTGGGTGATCTGGTTACATTCTTCCTGCCCCCTGAATATACCATCAATCTGAACGCCAACCTTGGTGCCTTCTCCATGAACGTAACACCGGGGCAAAAAGGTGCAGAGACTGTTTATGCGGTAAGTGCTGGCATTGATTTGATCAATTGGGATCTGTCTCTTGGTGTGGCAAAATTCAGCCTAACAAACATTTATGTCAATGTTGAAGGCACAGGCACCAATGTCCCAACCGGAACATTAGCCGCCACAACTGTCCTGTTTTCTGATCAACCAGCCATTGCTGTCACGATGAACCTGACTGCTGGCTATGCAGGCAAAGGGGCCTGGTCTTTCGCAGGCGTGCAAGGCGACAACGCCATTAAAGTGAAGCAGATTATCCAAACCTATCTTGGCGATAGCTGGTGGGTGGACGGTATGCCCAATATGGATATTTCCCAGCTTGCTTTTAACGTAGAATCACCAGGAAGCGGTGCCGATACGACCGCTAAATCCTATATGGTTGGCGGCACAATTACAATTTGGGACACCCCGCTTGGCAACAATTTTCAGTCGATCATAACCGGTAAGTTTGGTAGCGGAACCGGGACCACCACCCAACTCTTCTCTACCATTCCGGAAAGCAAGGCCGTTGTGCCCGTTCTTGGCAGTAATGGTATGCTTGAGCCCATGCAAAAACGGCCCATGCTTACCGCTGAAATCGAGGGCGGTGCACCAACCAGTTACGGCAATGTTTCCGCCCAGATTATCTGGAACAGTATCGACCTTACGGTCTTTTATAACTATGCCCCCGGCTCCAACACATATGGCTTTATGTGGGGCCCATTGATGGCCGAGATCGACAGCGTCAAGAAAATCGCAACGCTGAAATTTACCGAATCCACATCGCTTGGCGCGATGGTAGAAACCTTTATTTCCTGGCTTACCGGGTCAAAGTTTGGCCTGGGGGCGCCGTGGAATTTGCTCGACAAAATCACGCTCTCTAATTTTGAAATCGTGTGGAGTTTCAAGGAAAATGAAGAGTCTGTTACTTTCAGTGTAGATGTTGGCCCTATTGATCTGATCTTTGCCAAAGTCACAGGCTTTAAAATCGAGTATGTGCCAACAGGCCAAACAGCAAAACAGGGCGTCAATGTTGCACTGGAAGGGAAATTCCTCTGGTTGCAAGGCAACCAGGATTCTCTGGGGTGGGATGCATCCGACCCCACAAAAACACCGGCTCCCCCCGGTGGCGGCAACAAATATCTGGATTTACGTCTGCTTGCGGCAGGCCAGCATGTTAAAGTCGCGGGCCTTCAGCAAATAACCTCTGTGCAGGAAGCAATTAAAATCCTTGGTGAGCTGCCGGTGCCGTCAGGCGATACCGTGCCGTCAATAGGCTTTGATGCCGGTAACAACTGGCTGTTCGCAACTGACTTTGGTGTATTAAAAATCGAAACGGGAGGCGAAGGTGGCAACGGGCAGGATTTGGTGGCTGATGAAGCCGCAGCCCCAGGCTATGTTTTCACCCTGCAGATCGTTTTCACCGACCCAACCCTTTATGCGCTGCGCATTGCGCTGGAGGGCGCGGCAGCCAAGATTTTTGCCGGGCTGGATTTCCAGATTATTTACCGCAAACTCAGCGAAGGGCTTGGCGTATTTTCCGCTGAAATTACCCTGCCTACCATCATGCGCCGTATTGACGTGGGAACCTATTCGATCACGTTGCCCACTTTTGGCGTTGATATATATACCAACGGTGATTTCCGGTTTGATATCGGCTTCCCCTGGAATGAGGATTTCGGCCGGTCGTTCTCGGTCGAGGCTATCGTATATCCCGGCATTCCTGTGCTCGGTTCTGGCGGCTTCTATTTTGGCAAGCTTCCTGCCATTGCAGTTACACAGCTACCCAAGGCCACCAACGGGTTTTTCAACCCCAATCTGGTGTTTGGTTTTGGTGCCCAGCTGGGGCTCGGTAAATCCATCGAAGTCGGGATATTAAGCGCGGGCTTCAGCCTCACTGTCTTTGGTATCATCGAAGGCCTGATCGCCAAGTGGAACCCCTATGATGGCTCCAGCACTGGCGGTGGCAGTGATTTATCCCTTCAGGGAGAATATTTCTTCTGGCTGCGCGGCACTGTCGGTGTTCTTGGACGGCTTTATGGTTCCGTTGATTTTGTGGTGGTGAAAGCATCGGTTGATATTCGCCTGAAACTATATGTTCAGCTTACGCTGGCTTCTTATGAACCCATTCCGATCACAGCGTCAGCTTCCGTGAGTGCCAGTGCCAAAATCAAGATCAACCTTGGCCTGTTCTCAATTTCACTCAGCTTCAGCTTCTCGGTTCATATTACCGAGACCTTCACGCTTGGTGCCTTGCAAAACCCCAACGATGCCCCGTGGACCGTGGCAAAAAGCACAGACAATGGACGCCTCTTGGCACCACACGCAGAGCGCCATCAGCTTCGGCCCTTCTCGCTTGATGCACTGGGCCAGCCATACTTCAAGGCAATCCAGCCAAACTGGAACAACCTGTTGTCTGGAAAAACACCCAGCGACCCGGCCCTGACAGCTTATTTGGGATACGGGCTGACGGTTGCAGGGGACGATGCATTCACAGGGTCTACGCCTGACCTCGGCAAACAAATACCTGCCTATATCGCAAGCCTGTTTATTGAGGCACCCGGCGCAGCACAAGAAGGCGACCGCACCAACACACTACGTGCCGCCGGTGCCACAGCCGACACAGCATTTGAAAGCCTGGCTAAAATGGTAGCTCGCTGGGCGGTTTCATCCGTACAAACCTCTGCCATGACCCCTGACCAAATTGATCAGTCCGTCATTAGCAGCGCGACATTGAGCGATCTGATCGACTATTTGGGCGATGCGAAAAATGTTCCGATGCCACTAAGCGCAGGCGATATTGATACTTTCCTCAGCAATCAATTTGTGATCGAAGTTGGTTTACCAACCGAAGCAGGCACGGCCGAGGCGACCTATTTCCCAATGGCGCTTAACCTCAATGTAAAAATGCCTGCTTATGCCAGCAATCCAAACATTGATTATAATTTTGCAGGTTATAATACCGTCAGTAGCGACTTTGTGACCTTCCTGCGGGACTATTTCAACCAATTGGCCGTGCAGGTACAGGAAGAAAGCGGCGGTAGCGGACTTTACGATGATGTTGCATTTGCCAACGACCCCATTTCTGTCGCCTCCTTCATTTTCAGCGATTATTTTGTACTGGTAATGCGCCAGATGCTGCAGGCGATGAAAGAAGGCCTGCGCGATTTCAAATATGAACTGAAATCCGGCGACACAGGCAATGCCATTGTGGGCTGGGTCAATACAACGGGTGATCTGGCCTCAATTAGCCAGTTATTCTCACTCTATGATCTGTTCAAGGGCAATGAAAGCACCAAGCTTACGGTCGGAAAAATTGTTAAACTGCCATATGTCAGTTACTCGATTTCCGCAGCCGACACCTTTACAACCATCGCAGCCAATGCCGTCTATGGCGGCGCTTTCGATGCAACTGCTCTTGCGACAAACAATGCGGATATGGCGGGCATACTCGTCGCCGGGCAAAATATAACCTACAGCAGCACTGCTTACACGATTTCCGGTTCAGAAAGCCTGAATTCACTGGCTGCAAAAATCGGTGTGGACCTCGCGACCCTGCTGTCGGGAAGCGACATTCTGACCAACACCAAACTGCTGACTGCTACCGCCCAGCTGACAGTGCCGCCTTATGGTCATACTGTCATCAGCGGTGATACATTACAGTCTATCGCCACCGCTAACGGCATTACTGTGCAAGATCTGGCCGGCGTTAACCCCGGCGGCGTCACCAACCCGATTGGGTCACAAAACGGCGATGTTGCTGATCTATTTGACAGTGCAATCACGCCAGATATTGACCTTGTGTACCTACCCCAGTTCAATGTTGGTGAATTGATTGCTGAAGCCCAGCGCGTCAGCGCCATTAACCACCTGTCAGGAATGGCGTCGCGTTATTATTTCCACGGCATGCGGTTGCCAACCGACAAAATAACACCAAACAAAGAAGGCATGTGGGTCAGCAAAGATGGTGGTGGTACATTGACCCTGCCTGACTATGCCGGACTGTTTTCCCTCACGGGTCAGCAGCTGCCAATTTCCAGTTTGCCTGTGGACCCGCTGGCCATCACGCTTGGTAAATCTGCTGCCATCGACTGGTTAACTTTTGCAGACGCCAAGACCGAACTGGTCTTCACCATTACACCGCCTGCGGGAGGTAATCCTGGTGACAGCGATTACCTGCGTATTGCCGCTCTGAACAGTTACGGCAAAGCAACCGTTTTGCCTGCTGGCCCCAGTGCCTTGACCCTGGAAGCAACAGCAGAGGACGAACCCACGCGGTATCCGCTTTCTTCAGGTATCGACTGGCAGAGCAGTGCGCCTGTAGTCTTCCCTGTTGGTGGTTCTGCCGCCACGGACCGACCACGCCTGTGGCCTCTACCATCTTCGATGGTGGCCCTTTCGGAAGTGGCTGGGCTCAAGCAAAGCGAAATGCTCACTCAGACAAGCCCCAACTTCACACTTCAATCCGTGCAGATGGATGAAGCAACAGGGTCGGTAACAGACACTGATCTCACAAAATATGGCTGGGCTTCATCAGTTGACTTCACTGTCAAAAAGCTACCTGAAGATGCCAATGCCAGCTCGGCCTATAAAGCCACATACGAAATATCAGGGGCCAGCGCTGACGCTGCCGTCATTCTGGAACGTATTGTCCAGTATGTCACCGATGACAGCGCCTATGCTTCGCTCGCGGTGGGTTTCCAAGCCGCCAGTAGCAGCGCCGGGATGACCTTGGCCGCAGAGGTCGGGCCAAAAGTGTCCTTCGGTATTTCCCAGGTTAACCTGTCAACGGTGACGCAGCCGCCAAGCTTGACTAGTTTTACTGCTGCCGAAGGCGCTGAAGACAGTGGAACCAATATCCTGAACAAACCAACCGAGCTGATGCGTCTGCTCTGGGAGGCCAGCATCACACGTTCCGGTGGCTTCTATCTTTATTATTTTGATGCAGATTCCAGTGCAGGCCTGCCTGATGCTGCCTTTAACGACAAAGGGGAAGCAACGCTTACGCTGGTGGCTATGTTCCAAAATGAACCTCGCCTGCAGCCCTATATGAATGCGGTAGCCACAGGCGACCCTGTTGATACGTCAAGTGCAAATGTTGTGGCGAAAGCCATCAGCGTCAAGGTTGACCACGCTGTTGTTGCCGGGGATACACTCTCCAGCATTGCCGGGCGTTATTACAGCAATCTGGTTTCTGTGATTGACAATACAGCCGTTATCACACTCGACGCCGGCGCTTCGTTCAATCTCAATAACGGTGTGTATCAGGTTCCAAAAGATGGCTCTGCCCCGGGCGGAAAACTGGCTGACATTGCCAGTTATTTCCAGATGGATGCTGCAGCGATTAAAGCCGCCAACCCACGGGTGCCAGACAGTAGCTGGACCGCCGGGCTGGCACCGGATACCGCAATCCGGTTACCTGCAGTTTCCCGCGTTGTGGGCACTAACCCGGGCGGCGGCACACTGGACAGCGTTGCCAAATATTATGGCACAAGCCGCATAGCACTTGCTGGCGACAACGCCAGCGTCACTCCGCTGCTGAAAGCCGGCCAAAATCTTTCCGTGATGACCGGGCCCCTGTCGCAGCACGGATCATCACAAGTTTCTGGCGTACAGCCCATGGCCGCCACCAGAAGTGGCTTGCCTGATGTACCAGATGACCCAAGTGATCCTAACTTCGCGGTAGATTTCCTGTTGAACGATTACACTTTGCTGGCGTACCAGGTAGAGGCGAATTTCGACTTCAATGTCAGCAACATTGCGCTGCCGCTTAGTCAGAAAGGGGATTCAACTTCCCAGGCTCCGGGCAAGGTTCGTTTTGCCCGTGAGTTTGATAGCAGTGACGCGCTGGAATATAGCACCTCAATTCCGTATGTGCAGTTTGCCAAAGATGCAACAGAGCCTGACAACCCATACTCTGCCAATGGCCGACTGTTGCAAACAGTTTATAATTGGAATGACCTGTACGGCAATCGCATCGTTTCTGATCTTGATGATGCTTCAACATCAGCCGGTGCCAAAAATAATATCGCAACGCTGACAGGCTATACGGATAAACTTATTGGCACGCCGCAGTGGCCATCCACCTCCACAAACTGGACGGTGGCAGACACCAACCCGGCAGGCGATCAGTTCCTGCTGCAAATCACCAGCGCCTTTGATCCGTCATCCTTTAACCCAAGCACCGGCGATACAGCTGATGCATGGATCATGAGAGCCAAGTCCTCGCTGTGGACCCTGAACCAAATTCTGGACCAGATTAATGATCCAAACGGCATCGCCTTCACCATACAAACCAGTTTGCTGGCCAGCGATATGCCAATTGATGCTGCCCAGATCGGCACAGGTGCCAATTACGGTAAATCAGGCACACTCACTGGCTGGTGGATACCGATCCAGACGTTCCTTAGTGCCCGGGCCAAGGGTGACAGTAGCGCACCGGAGCCCACTGTACTGAGCTTCACCCTTCAGGCCACAGCTAAAAAAGCAGATGTAGTCTCGGATGAAATCTTCCTCTTGACACTTGGCCTGAACTTCGCTCGCACCGGCGGTATTGCCGAAGGCGATTTCGCCGCCATTCCTGAAGTGAAAGCCATCACCAGCAGCATCCCGGCCAAAACCAACGCCGGTGACAGCACAACAGCAGCTGGAAGCAACGCCAATGTTCTTCTGGATTTCGCCAAAGATATACAGGCGACATTGTCCGTAACCGGCCAATATGATTTGACTGTTGCTTCAGGCACTGACCGGTATGCCCCTGCTGCGGGCACATCACAGGCCGCAATTTGGGGCATAAGGCTGGGTGATCCAACAGCCGGAAAAGGCATTTCCTATCAGGTTAATGACCCCGGAAAACCGGAAATATTTGCACCGGAACCTATTTCCAATACGCTTATTTCCAAGGGTGCCAGTGTTTACCCCTATACGGCACTTACAGACTATGACCCGGCGACCAATGCGTTTACAACCACCGCAACGACCAATAGCTATACCGGGGTTGAAGCCGATATCTGGGTACGGCAATTCTTCACTTTCTTTGATACTCTCCTGTCACCCGAATATACTTCTTCTATTCTTGTGGTGGACGCAAAAGCGACCAACAAACCTGCGGGTGTAGGCAGTTACCTGACGGCCCTGGCCGACCAGAAAGAAACGCTGGCGCAAGTTGCATCTTTGTTGATGGCACCTGTTTACAAAGGCCAGACAAGTACGCGGCTGGCTTCCGCCCAGGAGACATTCAGACAAAGCCTGCTGGGGCAGCTTTCCAACCTTTATACAACGCAGGCAGGACTGTCGTTTGGGGCGACGGTTGCCGCCGACATACCCCTTAGCAGCGGTGAAGAAACACCGCAGCTGTTTGGAAACCTCAACTGGACCACAGACCCTCAGAACATTGAGAGCCTTGTCACACTGACGTCACCCAAAATGCCGCTTGCTACCGGTACTGACCAGCCCATTACATTCCTGCTGGAAGCACCAGAACAGCTTACTGTGGCCGGTGAAGTGGTGCAGGAAGTGTCACTGGCGCTTCAGTATCAGGGGGCGGCTATTGAACACCAGGTCTCTGAAGTGGCTGGCATAAAAGGGTATGTAGCATCCAGCTGGCTGTCGCCGATACAAACCGGCACCCAGTCACCTCTGGCACAGGACCTCGGCAGCTTCACTGTACCGATATTGTTGCGAGCTTTCCCTTCAACACCGCGTATGAATACACAAACAGGTGTTGCCACAAATCCTGGATCAACAGTCCTGAATGATCTGACGCAGTGGACATACGGCTTTACATACAGCCTTGATTTCCATTTCGAGCAGGACCGGGTTTATAGCGAAGTGAGCTACAATATTGCTGATGTTGGTGGCGAAGCGCTTGTTGGTTTTGTTGACGCCTTCCAGGCGCTGGCACAATTCATAACCTACCAGAATTCAGTAACAAAACTGATCAGGGAGAATGTGCCGGAAATAGATGCCACAACCACCGACCAGAGCAAAATCAACAATGCATCGTTGGCTTTGGGTGCTTTCCTGAAAATGGCAACCGATGTGGCATCACAGGCCGATCAGGCTGGTGGCCTGAAAATGCTGGCCACACCTGGCACTCTGGCTGGCACTGAAACCTATAATTTCTATATTGAAGAAGCCACGCAAACCTTCAAGGTCGGTACAACCCCGACCACAGCGTGGGTTATAGGACTGATATCAATCGACGGGCCGCCAACCGGGCTGACCGGGAACCCTGCTGTTATCATTGAAGGTTATGACGATCACCTTATCGATACCCTCAGCGACCCTACGAAGGGCGTGTATGCCTATTATTACACAGACAATAAAGGCGATCCGCTGACAGGGGCACAAGCGCAGTCTATTGCCGCACGGGATGTATCCCTGCCCGGCATGCAAATTCTAGCGCGCCAGGATGCCCTGTCGACTGTGTACCTTACCCGCAATGAAAATATTGGCGGGGCCATCAACCAACCCTTTGTTTATAAAACACCAGAGGTGTCCTTCGGCAATCCGCTTCATCCAACGATCAAGAGTGCGGAACCCGTACCGGTTGCAACATTGGGGTCAGGAGACGGCAAACCTGTTACCCGGTCACTGGACGCACATTTGACCGCACTGTTTACCGCCCTGTTTGAAAACAGCTTCGACGGAGATAGCACCATTCAGCTAAACGCTGGGTATGATTATGCTTTCACTGGCCAGTTAACGGAAATGTCTGTCCCTATCCCGGTCGCTGTGATGCCGCCGCTGAGTGTGAATATCGGCGGGCAGGGCCAGTCTGACATTACGGTGGCTAATATGGTCACAACCGTCAGTGATGCCATTGCCAAATGGGCCGATACTTATGCGCCCTCAAACCAAAGCGCCAACCTGATATTTGGGCTGACAATTATGTCAAACCTGACCGAAAACCCGATGCCGTTGCTGGGCTTCAGTGACCTCATTCTGGAGGTGCAATATATTAGTCCGGCGCTTTAGGGTTCTGAGCTTGAGTATTCAGGCGACGAAAAAACCGGCCCTGAGGGGCCGGTCAATAACTTCATGAGCCAGAGCCGTTAACCGAGCCTAACGGGCAAAGCCAGAGGTTTCTAATTTTGTTCGAAAGAACAGGCTGGCTGAAAAGGTGAGCAATTCACAGGCCCGTACACGGCACGCAAACCACGCGAATGAAACAAGCCAAAAACACTGGCATGGCCTTCTGTGGGGAAAACTTCGCTTTTCAGGGTAAAACCCGAAAGAGGTTTACTGCGTAAAAGGGCATCCATCTTATAAAGGTTGGAAACATAGCGCTTGTGTGGTTCGGCAATTTCCTCTGTGCCTCCAACAGCCATATAAACATTGGCATTCAGTGTATCGTGGGTTTTCAGGAAATTCTGCGCATATGAAAAAGTAATTTCATTATCCCACCAGATGGCCGGGCTGCCCAACACATAACGGTTAAATGTATCGGGTTCATGAAACAAGACATACAGGCCAAAAAGACCACCGAGCGAATGACCAAAATAGCCACTTTCGTCGGGCAACGTATTATAACTGGTATTGATAAAGGGCTTCAGTTCGCTTTGTATAAAAGCGAGAAACTCTTTTGCACCGCCTGTTTTTTTCCCAGCCGTGACCTCGATAATCCCGTCAATCGGTATAGGATAAACCCCGGGTTCCGTTTCAGTTGGTGTAAGGTCACGCTGACGCAAATAAAGCGAATGGAAAATCGTATCGACCGGATACCCGATCCCGACAACAATGAACCGGTGCAATTCAGCCAGCGTCTGCATGGTTTGGATCATATGTGAAAGCGGGATACCATTGTTGGCGTCCGTCATATAGAGGACCGGAAATTTTTCCGATCCGTCTTTTTTGCTTACAGGCACCATGACATGGATTTCGTAGGCCTGTCCTGTGTTCTTGGAGGTAAGCATATGGGTTTGAATGGGCGGGAAATAATAAGGGGCAGGACCACCATTATTTGCTGATAATCCTGTTTGTGCCTGGGCCTGTGGCACCAGCAAAAATACCGTCAGGACAGTGAAACAAATCAACCACCAAACACGCACACCAAATGCATAACGGTTACATATACTGTCACTGTTCATTTCCTTGCCCTTTCACGTGGTGGCAGCAGACAGCCCCGCAACGCGAAGCTGTTCAGCATAACGTCTGCTGTGCGTTGGGCTGCTGCCCCATTTGCCCGGCTTGCCAGTTACACCTTATTCTCTATGCAGGTGCTTGTGCGCGTTGTTTGCCTTGGCCATTTCATACAGGGCCCTACCATCAACAATGCCAGCAACTGAACCATCTGGATTAAAGCCAGAAAGGGGTCCGTGCGCAACAGCGAACATAATTGTCCCCCCAGGCGATTCTGGCATATGAACGGCCCCGGCTGCCTCATAGCCATAATAACCGGCTTCGCCGCGATCATCCTCATAACTAAAAGCGCCTTCCATGACATAAACCTCAATGGCACCCACATGGTTGTGAACAGGCGCTTCGTTGCCCGCTTCAACTTTAAGGAACATCGTAAAGCCGCCAGACTCTTCCTGAACATGCATCAGCTTAAAGAACGTGCCTTCAATAACCCACGGCGTCCATGGGATTGTGGCCGGATCGATAAAAACCGGGTGCTCAGGCTTGACGGCTGAGACGATGGAGGAATCAACATTTTTCAGCTTCATAATAGCGTCCTTATATTCACGTTATTGGTAGTGATTGGCAAAACCTATCCACGGCTTATTTCCCTGTCATGACGAGAAACCCCTAGGGCCGTAAAAAGATAATACTGAGTAATTCCCGCTATTGCCCGGAAGAGCCTGACATCGTGAGATGTTTTTTTAGTATCAAGGGGAGATCAGGATGGAGATGGAAGGTCGGGTTGCTTTCATTACCGGAGCAGCGTCAGGAATTGGAAAAGCAACAGCATTTACCTGTGCCCGAGAAGGGGCTTCGGTTTTGGTTGCGGACGTTAATATTGATGCGGCTAAAAAGGTCGCGGCAGATATCGGGAAAGCGGCACGGCCCATTGCCCTTGATGTCACCAGCGAAGCAAGCTGGACAGACGCTTTCGCCGAGGTTGATAAAACCTATGCCCGCTTGCACACTTTAGTAAACTGCGCCGGCGTGGGTGTGGCTGGAAACTTTGAGGAAACCACCCTTGCCGACTGGCAAACCATAATGGATGTCAATCTCACAGGGGTCTTTCTTGGGTGCAAGCACGCTATTGCGCTTATGCGCAAAACCGGAACTGATGCCTCTATCGTCAATATTTCTTCCATTGCCGGCCTTGTGGGCGGCGAGGATATTGCCGCTTATTCTGCCAGCAAAGGCGGGGTGACAATGTTAACCAAGTCCGTGGCGTTGCACTGCGGGCGGCATGCGCAGAATGTACGGTGTAACTCAGTTCACCCTACGTATGTGAACAGCGAAATGCTGGACTCCGTGGCAGCACAGTTTCCATCACGCGAGGACATGCTCAAGGGCATGGCAGATCTGGTGCCTCTCGGGAAAGTTGCTGAACCCCAGGATATTGCCGATATGATATTGTTTCTAAGCACGGAAAAAGCACGCATGATCTCAGGTGCGCAGATGCTGGTTGACGGTGCCCAGCTTGCTGGGCTGCCCGCCAAACACTCCGTGTAAAACAAATTTATACCACTGAAAGGACAGAATATGGGACGTGTATCGGGCAAAGTCGCCATTGTCACTGGCGGCGCATCGGGTATCGGGGAAGCGATAGCGGAAAGGCTTGTCGGCGAAGGCGCCGAACTTATTCTGACCGACATTCGCGAGGCTGAAGGACAAGCCACTGCTGATCGTCTTGGTGCTTCTTTTTTTCGTCAAGATGTTGCCGATGAAAACAACTGGGCAGACTTGATAGCCTACACCAAGGCCAATCACAGCGCGCTGGATATTCTGGTCAATAATGCAGGCATTGGGGATGCAGTATCAGGGGCCAGCCCCGAAGATACACCGCTCGCAGAATGGCAGCGCATCAACAGCGTGAATGCTTGCGGTGTCTATATGGGGTGTAAAACAGCAATCCCGGTTATGCAGTCGTCAGGAGGTGGTTCCATTATCAATATGTCGTCAATTGCGGCATTGGTGGCCACCCCTTTCCTGACCGCCTACGGTGCCAGCAAAGCAGCCGTGAGACAGCTCACGATGTCGGTTGCCGCACACTGTGCGCAAAACGGCTATAACATCCGTTGCAATTCGGTTCACCCTGGCCAAATTTCCACCCCCATGCTTGAAACGCTGCTGTCTGACATTGCCGATCGTGAAGGCGTCACAAAGGACGATATCGCCGAAGCCTTCAAACAAAAGATCCCGTTGGGCCATTTTGGCAAACCTGTCGATATCGCCAATGCGGTTCTGTATCTGGCATCCGATGAGGCCAGTTATGTAACTGGCACCAAACTGTTAGTTGACGGCGGCATGTATAACGCCGCTTAGAGCCATTTTATTGAATTTGGGCCAATTTGCCCTTTGTAGGACACTCGCATGACTTTATATGGTTTGATGCAGAATACCCCGCTGCTGATTATATCCCTGATCAAATATGCCGCAGACTACCATCCCCGACAGGAAATTGTCTCTGTGGTTGGGCCAGACACTCTTCACAGATACGGCTACAAGCAGGCCTATGGCAGAGCTTGCCAGCTTGCGCACGGCCTTAATTCCTTGGGCATTGCTGAAGGTGACCGTGTGGCAACACTTGCGGCCAATACACACCGGCATTTCGAACTGTTTTACGGCGTTTCCGGCCTTGGAGCCGTCTTGCATACTGTAAACCCCCGGCTTTTTGATAATCAAATCACCTACATCATCAACCATGCTCAGGACCGTATTTTATTTCTTGATCCGGAGTTTTTACCACTGGTTGAACGTCTGGCACCGGAACTGCCTTCGCTGGAGGCTTTTGTTATTCTGGCAAACAAGGAGGATATGCCAAAAACCACGCTGGGGAATGTACTCTGCTACGAAGACTTTATCGCGGCGCGTGCTGACACTTATGACTGGCCTGTCTTTGACGAAAATCTGGCATCATCACTTTGTTATACATCCGGCACAACGGGGGACCCCAAAGGGGTGTTATACAGCCACCGTTCAACCGTTATTCATGCACTGGGGGCCGCACAAAAAGGGGCCATGTCACTGGGTCCACAGGATTGCATCCTCCCCATTGCGCCCATGTATCACGCCAACGCCTGGGCCATGCCTTATATTGCCCCAATGGTCGGGGCCAAACTTGTCCTGCCCGGCCCAAAAATGGAACCCGCCATTCTGGAAGGCCTGATAAACAGTGAAAACGTAAGCTTTGCCTGTGCCGTGCCCACTGTGTGGACCATGATGCTTGAATATCTGGACAAAAACAAAAAAACAATCGACAGCCTGGAGCGTACAACCATTGGCGGTTCGGCTGTACCCAGCGCAATGATCAAGCGCTTTAAGGAAGAATACGGTGTTGACGTATTACACCTGTGGGGCATGACTGAAATCAGCCCTCTGGGCACGCTAGCTTCGGCAACCCCTGAGGTTGAACAACTGCCCGCTGATGTCCGGACTGATGTGCTTTCGCGTCAGGGCCGCGCCATGTATGGGCTTGAGTTGAAAATTGTTGAAAATGAGGAAATGCAAAAAACCGACGAAGGCGCACAGCCTGGTGATCTGTGGGTGCGTGGACCTTGGGCGGCATCGGGTTACTATCGTCGGGGCGATGAAAAAATGCTGGATACAGATGGCTGGTTCCCGACCGGCGATGTCGCTGTTATCGACCAATATGGGTACATGAAAATAACCGACCGCACCAAGGATGTGATTAAATCCGGGGGAGAATGGATAAGTTCCATTGACCTGGAAAATGCCGCATGCGGGCACCCGCAGGTATCGCAGGCTGCCGTTATTGGTATCTATCATGAAAAATGGGAAGAACGCCCTTTGATGCTGATTGTGCCGATTGCAGGCGAAACCCCGACACCCGAAAGCATCACCGAATTTCTCAAAACCAAAGTCGCCAAATGGTGGTTGCCCAATGAGATACATTTTGTTGAGGCACTGCCTTTAACAGCCACCGGGAAAATCAAAAAATCGGCACTACGGGAAGATTATAAAAACTTCTCTTTCACCAATTAACCGCACCTGACGGGGAGAAATATCCATGACTAATATGTTATCATTCGGACAACCGCTTGGCGGTATCATGCAGGTTGCCTATGTGGTTGAAGACATCGAAAAAGCGATGCACCACTGGAGCAAAAAAGTGGGTGTTGGCCCCTTTTTTCTGTTCGAGCATTTTGCCCTTGAAGACTATCGCTACCGGGGTGAACCAAGCGACCTGGACATAACGCTGGCGATGGCATTTTCAGGGTCTATGTGTTTCGAATTGATCGTACAACATAGCAAAAGCCCCTCGGTTTATACCGATGTGATTAAAGATAAGGGCTACGGGTTCCACCATTGGGGCGTCTCGACCGCAAATTTTGACGAAGATCTGGCAAATTATATCGCCAGCGGCAACGATGAAGTTCTGTATGGGCGGGTGGCCCCGGTGGATGCACGCGCGGCTTATGTGGATACAATGGCTGAACTTGGTGGCATGATTGAACTTATTGAAATAAAACCGGCTGTAGAAGACCTTTTTGCCGCCATAAAAGAACCATCTGTCAATTGGGATGGCAAAGACCCTGTGCGTACACTGGGTTAACCATACCAACAGCGGGCGACCTCAGGGAAGCCATAGACCACTTTGGACACGAGGACCTGATATGCCTGACGGACAACTGGACGAACAAACCGAAAAAATGCTGGCAGAAATGAGCGCGGCGGGAGTACCTGCCCTTCATGAATTGCCCGTAGAAGACGCCCGGGCAGCATTGGCGGGCATAAGCCTGGAAGCGGGTTACAAGGACAGCCGGGTTTTTGCCGTAGAAAACCGGGAAATCCCCGGCCCTGCTGGCCCTATACCCATACGTATCTACTGGCCGCGTGCCGTGGGCTCTGGCGACGCCATGCCAATGCTGGTATTTTATCATGGCGGTGGCTTTGTGCTCGGTGATATTGAAACACATGATTCTGTTACACAGTATTTGTGCGAAAAAGCAGGGGCTGTTGTTATCTCGGTGGATTACCGCCTTGCTCCGGAAAACCCCTTCCCGTCCGGTGTCGAAGACTGTTATGCAGCCCTTGCATGGGCTCATGAGAATGCACATTCGCTTGGTGGTGATGCCGCGCGGATAGCAGTGGCGGGAGACAGCGCTGGCGGCAATCTGGCGGCAGCCGTATGCCTGATAGCCCGCGATAGAAGCGGTCCGGAAATCAAGCTACAGCTTTTGATATATCCGGGTGTGGATATGGCTTTTGAAACCCAGTATCCTTCATACGCAAAATACGGGGGTGGTGAATATTTTCTCGGCATTGAAGATATGAAATGGCTCAAGGGACTTTATTTTCGCGACGCCCGGGATGCACAGGATATGAAGGCCTCCCCGCTGTTATTTTCTGATCTTTCAGGCTTACCGCAGGCCCTTGTCATAACAGCGGGCTTTGATCCCCTGTGTGATCAAGGGAAACATTATGCTGACAGGTTGAATGAGGCTGGCATCAAAGCCGACTATCAGTGCTTTACCGGTGCAATCCACGGATTTTTTAACTTCGCAGGTGTTCTGGACATTGGTATTGCCGGGATGGACCGCATTGTGCAAGCCATGAAAGAACACCTTTAGAACTTCAGCCTCAAAGACGATGGATGTGGGGGAAAACTAGCTATTGCGTCCCGAATTGGCGGGAGCCGGCCGAATTGGCGGGAGCTGGTCAACAATCGGGATTAATGGGCATCAAGGGCAAGCCTGTAGACCAGGCTTGTTCTGTTGTTGACCCCGGCTTTTTCAAAAATACTACGCAGATGGTTTTCAACAGTTCGTGTACTGATACACAGCTTTTCCGCAATATTAGAATTGGTCAGACCCACACCCACTAGCTGGGCTATATCAATTTGGCGGGGGGTAAGACCGTGCTTTTCAAGTCGCTCGTAGGGTAGTTTCTTTTCGTTTTCTTTTTCAAAACAAACCATAATACGCAGCTCGTTTTCGCCGCATGCCATTGACCGCAAAACAACGTTAACCGCCTTACGCGTCGGCCCTATCTTCATCTGAAATTTCACTGAATTTTGCTCGGGCTTTGCTGCCCCAAGTGCCCTTTTGAATTGCAAACAGTGCTGAACCAGTTCCTGCGGTAAAGATAGTTTTGACTTAAACCAGGGTGCCAGTTGCCTGTTTGCATCCCCCAGCAATTCATAAGAAGACTGGCTCACGAAGACAGGTTCCAGATGTTGGTCCAGCACCAATATATTCTGGTTCAGGTTGTCTTCCGCGAGACAATTAATAATCCAGTCTCTTTCATCAACTTTGGCAAGGGCTGAGGTGCGCACATTCGCCGCAGAGAAATAGGGTGCTATCATGCGCGCCATCGCCACTTCTCTATCGGAAAATGCCGGCGCACTGCGAGGGCGATGGAAACCAAGAATGCCAAGTGGTTTAGAACCCGAGGTCAAGCCCACCAGCATCACATGGTATATGGACATGGGCTCAAGAAATTCCTGATAAAACCGGCTGGCTATATATTCTTTCTCATTCACAACCCTGTCAGAAACAACGACCTGCCGATTTCGGTTTTTATGTTGCCGCATATAATGATCAACAAAAGGGTCTTGTGGTTGATACCGCTCACACCACTTTAACACATGTCTTTCGGAGTGTCCGTGGGCAACGCCGTCGGAAAAAAGAGGGCCTTGCAGGCTTTTGTTGATGCGCAAATATACGCTGCTTTCAGCAGAAAGGGTGTCCTGAACCATACACAAAGCCTCGTTGCGTAGCTCTGTATAATTCTGGCATTCATTCACCGAATAACCAATATTCATGACCTTGGTGAGGTCGCTTGATTTCAGGTCGCGCATCATGCCTTCCCCCGCGCTTCGCATACAAGCGCGTGCTGGTGCCCCCGATTTATATCAATTGAAAAGCTTCCCTAGCATTTACATCAATTTGTGCAGAGTAGCGCATTCTTGTCAAAAAAGCCAGTCCACCCCCAAGGTCATCAAATTGAGTGTTTTCCGCTATAGTCGCTGTTTTTAGACTGTGGCTAAGTAAAAGCGAGTGATAAGAAGTTTACCCAGGGGAGCTGCTATAATGTGGGAAGATACAACAAAAAACCACGACTACATACCCAATACCCAATCCAGAACCAGTATGAATACTAGGAAATTTATGCGAAACACCAGTGCCTGCTTGGCTTTTTCCGTACTTTTAACGGGCACGTCATCTTTCGCCTACGCCCAGCAATCAGAGGAAACTAGCCACGCGCGCGATGCCGAGATTGAAGAAGTAATTATTACTGCCCGTAAGAGATCAGAGAGCGTACAGGCAACTCCGATCGCCATTACGGCGCTATCTACAAGCCAGCTTGAACAGCGAAGCCTTACCAACCTTGTTGAAGTCGGTACATATGTACCGAACGTTGTTATGAATAGTTCACCCAGTAGTAGTGGTGGTGGCAATAACGCGCAAATTTACATTCGCGGTGTTGGCCAGAGCGACTTTCTGTTCACCACTGACCCAGCCGTAGGCATTTATGTAGACGGTGTGTTTCACCCCAGAACACTTGGCGGCGTGATGGATCTACTTGATCTTGAACGTGTGGAAGTTTTGCGAGGTCCGCAGGGTACATTGTTTGGTAAAAATACGATCGGCGGCGCTATCAGCCTGACGTCCCAAAAGCCAGTCGGCGACGGCAGTGGTTATCTGGAGGCAACAACAGGCCGGTTTAACCGCCTTGATATTCGCGGCAGTTATGATGTTGCCCTCAGCGATACGCTTGCAGCCAAAGTCTCTGTATCCAGCAAAAATCGTGATGGTTACGGCAAACGGCTGGAATTTGGCACCGATAAGGTGATTGACGAATCCGGTGACGAAAATGCCACATCAGCACGTCTGGCCCTACGCTGGACAGCGTCAGAAAGTGTAACGGTTGACCTGACCGCCGACTATACGCGCGAGCGTGAAAAAGGCGTGCCGGTCGTCTTGGCTTTTTATGATGATGCTGGCACCTTTGGCGGCCTTGGTGGCTTATGGAATGCGCTTGTTGGCGGGCCAGGGGGCCTGATGATGAGCAGCGATTTCATCACCGGGGATCGGTACGATTCTTACGCAACAGGCGGCAATAAAAATACGCTGGATTCATATGGATTCAGTATGGATATTGATTGGGAGGTGGATGAAAATCTATCATTCAGATCGATTACCGCTTACCGGGCCATGGAAGCCTTTTTTAACAGTGATACGGACGGTTCACCGTTACAGTTTACTGAAACCGACCAGGCGCAGGATCAGAACCAGATCAGCCAGGAGTTTCAACTGATTGGCACCGCGCTTGATGATAAGCTGGACTGGATGATGGGTGTCTTTTATTTTGATGAGTTTGGCCGTGATGACAATCAGGTCAGGTTAATTTCCGGTATGTATAATGCCTTGGAGGCGCTACCTGGAACTCTTAACGGTTCGCCGCTAACTGCCCCCACTGCACCGGGCGGGCCAGGCAATCCCATCAATGCGTTGCTTGATGTTGATCTTGATGTTTTCAACGAAATTGATATCAAAAGCTATGCAGCCTTCACGCAGGGCACATTTCAGGTTTCCGATAAATTCAGCATCACTGGCGGTGCACGCTACTCTCATGAAAAGAAGGATTATTTCCTTAATCATGTGCGTCACAATGCGAATGTGCCCGTAATTGGAAATACCACCATTAGCGATAGCTGGAGCTCGTTCACACCAATGGGTAGCGTCGACTATCAGGTTAATGAAGACCTTCTTGCCTATTTCTCGGTAACCAAAGGCTTCAAGAGTGGTGGCTTTAACGGTCGCCCAATTTCCGTGGGACAAGTAGACTCCTTCGATCCTGAAAGTGTCTTGTCATACGAACTTGGTTTCAAATCCGACTGGCTTGACAATCGCCTCCGCCTCAACGGTGCCGCCTTCTTTGCTGATTACAGCGATATGCAGTTAGGCAGCATCAGTGCCGATTCCAACGGCAACCTGGTCCTTCGAATCCAGAATGCTGGTAAGGCTGAAATCAAGGGTTTTGAGCTTGAGATGCAGGCACGGCCTATACCGAACTTTGATATTGTTGGTAGCCTTGGCTATGTCGACTTCCAGATCACAGAGTTGGCTGCCGGTGTGGTGGAATTAACACTGGATACCCAGGCACCAAAGTCGCCCAAGTGGAACGGCTCGCTTGGCATGCAATATACATGGGATGTCAATAATGATGCCACGCTCTCTATTCGCGGCGACTGGACATACCAGAGTAAAACGCAGCAGAATGTGCAAAACACAGACCTCATAGAAGCTGAAGCCTATAGCTTGTTTAATGCCAGACTTGTTTATGAAAACTTTGACGGCGGATGGGAACTGGCATTGTTTGGGACAAATCTTGCTGACAAGGAATATATTGTAAACGGGTATCAGACGCTAACAAGCTTTGGTACAGCAAATCTGATATATGGCAGGCCGCGTGAATGGGGGATATCACTTAAGAAACGATTCTAGGGGTATTTCCTTCGCGGGGGCTTACAGCCTTTAAAATAACTTTCAACAAGATGGGCCAACACACAGTGTGTGTTGGCCCATCTTTTATTTTAACTTCTTCTGTTATACGTGGTTATACATGCGGCCAGACTTTGGGAAATAGATCGCTCAACAGTCTATCGCCGTCCTTAAGGGTGATTTCAGGCAACAGCTTTTTGAGACGCGGGTTTTCCATAAAGGTGCCGGGACGGGTATCATACTGCGCATCTTCCCCCACATACCGTAGCGCCAACCCCCGGCGGCGGCCTGTCGCAGATGCATTGCCCCGCGCATAATGCAGGGTAAGCGGATGATGCAAGAGTATGTCCCCCGGTTCCATTTCCCAGTGTAAAATCTCGTAATCGGCAATGTTTGCATCAATGTCAGGCAAGGGCTCAAACCCGCCTTTCTTGTAAACATCTGCAAAACTGGTATCGCCAAAAGCCTTTGGTGCAAACATCTTGCCCCATTTGTGCGACCCTTTAATATATTGAACAACCCCGCTTTCAACGCTCGCAACATCAAACGGCACCCATATTGAAATAATCTGCTCGCCCCTTACCGGCCAGTAAGGCAGATCCTGATGCCACGGAGTTTCCTCTTTCGTATTTGGTTCCTTGACCAGCAATTGATCATAGAAAAAAGCGACTTCGTCCGCCGTCATGAACTGCGCAGCGATTGCAGGCAAACCCGATGTTGCCATAAAGTTGCGGAATGTTTCATTACGTCGCCACAGGAAAAAATCACCATAATAACGGCCCGTTTTCCCCTCGCCGGTATATTCCATTGCCGCTTCGCCAGGGTTATCCAGAATATCCTGAATGGCGGCGTGCATACGCTCAATCCAGTATTCCGCAACAACGCCGCGCAATACTGTCGCGCCGTCTTCCCTGTAACGCCGGATGGTTTCTTCGGGCACCACAAAAGGGGCCTCTAATGATAGTTTCACTGTGTACCTCCCTGGATAATACGCTTTAAACCCTAAAAACATGCAAGAAACAGCACGGGGTTTAAAGTCTACCCGAGGGTGACATAAACAAAGCCTGTCAGCGTATCCGCCTACTGTAGCATGAGGTGAAACAGTTCATTCTGTGAGGAGATATCAAGCTTTGAATAAGCCCGTTTTCGGTAGGTTTTAATACTGTTGATACTGAGGTCGAGCCTGAGCGCAATGGCTTCAGACGAATAACCTGAAACAACAAGCTCACATACGCTGCGTTCCCTGTCCGTTAATCGGCTCAACTGCGCAAAAGGTTTTGTCTGCCCACCACTAACGGTATTATGGCGCTCAACACAGCTGGCAATGAGCGGCCCCAGCGTCTTCAGCTTTTTCTTTTCACCAGCGGAAAATCTGCCCCTGTCTATCAGACGGTAAAAGTTGCAATAAAAAACCGTGTCACCCGGACTGAAAATCAGTGCGACTTTATCCACAAGGTCAGTATCCGTATAAAAATATTCATAAAAATTAGCAGCGCCTTCCCTGCGGCGCGGCAAAGAGAGCCATTGCGGCGCTGTAGATTGCCTGTTTTCATAAATACAGGGCAGGTTAGGGTCTTTTTGAAAAAAATACTCCGAATAGGCGACAGCCAGTTCCTGCGCTCTATCGGCTTTTATATCCCCTTCCGTCATCAAATAATTTACTGTGTCAGAGGGGCCAAACGTAAAAACAGTAATATGGCTAACTGGCAAAATACCATTGATTTCATCCATCATGGAGCGGGGAAAAGCGTTTGTCCCGATGGCCGATACCAGCCCTCCGGCTGCCTTGATAACTGACTGTGGATAAAGTTCCATTTTAGATCACTATTCCATGCGTTATGCTGTTAGTATCGTACCAGTTCTGCTCACACTATACGAGTGTGTTTCCCCTTATCAGCAGGACTGAAACATAAGAGCGCAGGAGAGCCCCTATCAATGGGTGGATGTAAGCCAATATGACAGAGCCATCCCTTATAGATCTTTTCGGAAAATACCCAGCATTTGGCTCCTATGTGCACACGATGGCCGCAGCTGTCAAAGCGCTTGGCACGGATGATTTCGAAGCCGCCCTTATGGCTCTGTTGTCGGAGGTGGTTCCTGTTGATCACTGTGCTATTTTTACCTATTCAGAACGTGGTCATGCGGGGCACCTGTTCACTCATAGCCGCATGCCGCCCCGTGATGCCGAACAACTGGCCCGTGATTATGTAGAACGCTTCCATGACCGCGACCCCAATTTCGCAGCCATGCAGGAAATGGGGGGCATCGATTATCACCGTTTCTCCCGCCCTGACCTAAACACTGATTATGACCCGGCTTACCAAAATCATTTTTTTGACCGCAGTGGCTTGATCGATAAAGCCTCTTCTGTGGGGCGTATTGAGGACGGTCAGGTTTACTGTAATTTTTACCGCATGACCGAATCTCAGCCCTATTCAGAAAAAGACTGGGCTGTTTTGAAAGACCTGCTCCCGCTTGCGACGGCCCTTGTCGCGGCCCATTATGATATGGCCAGAGCACGGGGTCAGATCCATCTCGACAATGGCAGTGAGCATATTGTACGTAAAAGTATCGTTCACAATATTATCTCCCATGACGTCGAGCCCTTCACATCCCTTACAGACCGCGAACGCCAGGTTTGTGAGCGTATTCTTCTTGGATATACAACAACAGGCATTGGGCTGGATCTGGATATTGCCCCAACAAGTGTGGCGACCTACCGCAAGCGTGCTTACGCCAAACTGTCCATTTCTTCCCAGAATGAATTATTTGCTTTGTGTTTTCGTGCTTCTAGCCGCTGACGCTTTTCGTTTCAAGACGTCCTCTTTCAGGGGGACATCCATCTAAGCCTCAAGCCTCTAGACTAGAATAATAATGTGTTTGGTATAGGGAGACGATAATGGCCAAAACTTTTGCTTCATCCGCCGATTTGGGTGAAAAACGTGAGACACTAGAGGTTCTGGCTGACGGCGTATATGCGCTTACCGCTGAGGGAGACCCTAATGTGGGGGCCATTGAAGGCGAAGATTTTATCGTCGCTTTTGAAGCCCGTGCAACACCTGTTGCTGCATCAGACTGGCTTAAAAAGCTTCGCGAACACACCGATAAGCCGGTAAAATATCTAGTTCTGTCGCATTATCATGCTGTCAGGGTTCTCGGTGCTTCGGCTTTCAACGCAGAAAGCATCATCACCCATGAAATGACCCGTTTCCTTATCAATGAGCGCGGCATGCAAGACTGGGCCAGCGAATATGGCCGTATGCCCAGATTGTTCCGTGATCCAGATTCTATTCCGGGGCTTACTGAACCAGATATTGTTTTTAATGACCGTCTGGAAATTGAGCTTGGTGGTGATCGGGGGCAGCTTATACTCGAATATTGTGGGCGTGGTCATACAGCCGGCGATATCGTGGCCTGGCTGCCTAAACACAAAATCCTGTTTGCTGGCGACCTAGTGGAAGCGGCAGCTGCGCTTTATACCGGCGATGCTTTCCATATGGACTGGGCCACTTCAACACTTGATAAAGTAAAATCTTACGGCGCTGAAATTGTTATCGGTGGGCGCGGTGCTGTGGCGCGCGGACACGATGCTGTTGATGCAGCTATCGAACAAACCCGCGAATTTCTGAATGGCATGATTGACAATGTCGGGGCTGTACACCGCCGGGGGGGCACACTGAAAGAGGCCTTCGAGGCAACACAAAAAGCTCTTGGTCCCAAATTCGGGGCGTGGCCAATTTTTGAACATTGTTTGCCATTTGATGTGCAGCGCCTTTGGGACGAATTGGACGGCACCGACTGGCCGCGAATCTGGACCGACAAACGGGACCGTGAGGTCTGGGCACAGTTACAGGATTAACTGAACTGCCAGACCCGGTGGCCTCATGGCCAAAATTTGCAACCTGGAAGATATCTGATGCCTTATATTCCTGCTGAATATGCTGCTGTAGTGCCCAATATTGTCAACACAGGCGCAATTGAACGAACAAAGGTAGTGGTTGTTGGTGCGGGGCCTATTGGCCTTGCAATGGCGCTTGACCTTTCCCTTCAGGGTATGGATGTGCTTGTCCTTGACCGCAGCACCCAGCTAACGGACGGGTCGCGGGCTATCTGTTATGCCAAGCGCCCGCTGGAGATTATGGACCGACTGGGTTTTGCCCAGAAAATGGTCGACAAGGGTGTGAACTGGAATGTTGGGCGGGTCTTTTTCAAAGATGATCCCGACCCCGTCTACAGCTTTGATCTGCTGCCGCTGAAAGACCAAAAGCAGCCAGCCATGATCAATCTTCAGCAATATTATAATGAGGAATATACCATTGAGGCCCTGGCCGTGCGGGACAGTGTTGAAATCCGCTGGGGAAATCAGGTGGTCGGCGTCCGGGACAAAGGTGAGCATGTAACCATTGATGTAGAAACAGAGGGCGGTGATTATCAGATCGATGCTGACTGGCTTATCGCCTGCGATGGTGCCCATTCTCCTGTCAGGTCCATGTTGGGCCGGACGTTTGAAGGCGAAACATTTCAGGATAATTTCCTGATCGCCGATGTGAAATTCAAAAAAGCCCATCCTTCAGAACGTCATTTCTGGTTTGACCCTTCCTTCAACCCCGGCCAGTCGGTGCTTCTTCACAAACAGCCCGACGATGTCTGGCGAATAGACTTTCAGGTTGGTTGGGACATCGACAGAGACGAAATCGTCAAACCTGAGAATGTCACCCCGCGCATCAAAGCCATGTTGGGGGACGATGTGGAATTCGAATATGAATGGATCAGTGTTTATACCTTTAATTGCCGCAGGATAGACCGTATGGCCATAAACCGGGTGATGTTTGCAGGCGATTCTGCCCACCTTGTTTCCCCCTTCGGGGCAAGGGGTGCCAATACCGGGTTTCAGGATACAGACAATCTGGCCTGGAAACTAAGCATGGTGGACAAAGGCCTGGCGCCCGCCACATTGCTTGAAACATACAACGACGAACGCCTGCCAGCGGCAGACACAAATATTTTAAACTCCACACGCTCCACGGATTTTATCACCCCGAAAAGTAAAGTATCTGGGATTTTCAGAGATGCGGTGCTGCAGCTGTCACGGGATTATACGTTTGCCCGGAATTTTATCAATTCAGGGCGGCTTTCCACCCCCGTTCCCTACCCAAACTCACCGCTGAATACGCCAGACACTGAACTCTGGGACGCCGGCGTAGAACCCGGCACCAACGCCGCCGATGCCCCCATTATACTGAACGGCAAAGATGCTTGGCTATTGAACCAATTAGGATGGTCGTTCCGGGGGCTGTTTTTTGTGGGAAACCAGGGTATCTCGGATACAGAGCGTAGCCAGATTGCAGCGTTAGCGGCAGGTAAGGTGCCCATAAAAACTTTGCTGGTGGCATGCACAGGTACGCCCGTTGACAACGATCTGCCCACGCTTATTGACCATAAAGGGTTAGTGGCCACCCGTTACGGGGCTTCGGGGGGTGCTTATTATTTGTTTCGTCCTGACCAATATGTCGCTGCACGCATGAAAACATTTGACCAGGACAAGCTGCGGGCCGCCCTGCACCGCGCTATCGGTAGCGAAGGGAAATACCAATGAATACCCGGCTTATGCTTGATCCAAACACCCCTGACCCGGACGGTGTGTATCAAATGATTATCGATATGCACAAAGACCTGAGCGAGGATGAAAGCCACGCCGTTAATGCGCGGATGATCCTGATATTGGCTAACCATATCGGCGACAAAAGCATTATCGCCGAAGCTACAGGGGTCGCCCGCGAGAATATGCTGAAGTGTCGGCACAATAACCCGTAGCTCAAAAGCGACGCATGGCCACATCCTACCCATAGGCCCGCGCTCAAACCAAAAACTATACGGTACTGTGTGAATGACCATGTACAGGCAGGCGGCGAGTTTCCACCGCCAGCTATTCACCCTTTCGCGTCTCTATACCCGTACCGTTTCCTGAATGTCTTTCAAGCCGTACAAGCTTAAGTTTCCATATTGTGGAATTCATTTCCATTTTAGACTTCCTTCCTTCCTGAAACATTGGTACACAAGCCTTGTCAGATTCAGTGATTACAACGGAAGAACAGATTGATGATTGATAGAATTCAGGTCGGCGGCCTTCAGATTGCCAGCAAACTTTATGCGCTAATTGCCAACGAAGTTGCGCCGGACACAGGCATTTCTGCCGATGATTTCTGGCATTCCTTTGAAACGATCATCCGTGACCTTGCCCCCCGCAACCGTGAGCTTTTAAACCGTCGGTCCGAGCTTCAGGCCACCCTTGATAACTGGTACAGCACACATGAAGGTTTGCCGTCGCAGGTGTTCCTAGAAGATATCGGGTATCTGGTTCCAGAAGGCGAGAATTTCACAATTTCCACCCAGAATGTGGACAGGGAAATCGCCGAAGTAGCAGGGCCGCAGCTGGTGGTGCCCGTGACAAACGCCCGCTTTGCTCTCAATGCCGCCAATGCACGCTGGGGCAGCCTTTATGATGCCCTGTACGGTACGGACGTTATTGCTGAAGATGATCGGTGTGAAAAAGGCACGGTCTATAACCCGCGTCGCGGCAAGCGCGTTATTAATTATGCCGGTGATTTTCTTGACCGGGCGGCACCTCTGGCGGGCGCAAGCCACAAAGACGTATCCAAATATGCTGTTATAGCAGACAAGCTTACAGCGTTTTTGCCTGATGGCCGCGAAACCGGACTTACCAGCCCCGAGCAATTTGTGGGTTACACCGGGGACACCAGCCTCCAGGCCATCCTTGTTAAAAACCATGGTCTGCATCTGGAAATCCAGATTGACCCCGAACACCCCATCGGCAAAAGCGTGCCTTCAGGTGTGAAGGATGTTTTGGTCGAAGCCGCCATCACCACCATTCAGGACTGTGAGGATTCTGTAGCAGCCGTTGATGTTGACGACAAAATACTGGTTTACCGCAACTGGCTTGGGCTGATGAAAGGCACACTGGAAGAAATTTTTATCAAAAACGGGAAAAGCCTGACCCGCAAGCTGAACCCGGACCGCCACTATACAACACCCGAAGGGGGCGCGCTGACCCTGCCCGGACGTAGCCTGTTGTTGGTCCGTAATGTTGGCCACTTGATGACAACAGATGCCGTTCTCGATAGTGAAGGCCGGGAAATTCCCGAGGGCATGCTGGATGCCGTGGTCACAGCCTTCTGCGCGCTGCATGACCTGGGGAAGACGCAAGGTGCCCGCAACAGCACATCAGGCAGCCTTTATATCGTAAAGCCCAAGATGCACGGCCCTGAAGAAGTCGCGCTGACTAATGATTTGTTCGCGCGCACTGAGCAAGCTCTGGGGCTTGCTAAAAATACCATCAAGGTCGGTGTGATGGACGAAGAACGCCGCACAACAGTTAACCTGAAAGAATGCATCCGTGCTGTTAAGGAACGCCTAGTATTTATCAATACAGGTTTTCTTGACCGCACAGGCGACGAAATTCATACCAGCATGGTGGCCGGGGCTTTCCTGCCCAAAGACAGCATCAAAGCTGAACCTTGGATCGCAGCCTATGAAGCCTGGAACGTGGATATCGGCTTGGCATGCGGTTTGAAAGACAAGGCGCAAATTGGCAAGGGCATGTGGCCCAAGCCTGACGAAATGCACCAAATGATGACCGAGAAAATTGCCCACCCGCAGGCAGGGGCCAACTGTGCCTGGGTGCCGTCACCAACGGCAGCAACGCTGCATGCCGTGCATTATCACGATGTTGATGTCAGCGCACGCCAGCAGGAGTTGAAGGAAAGAACACGCGCCAGCCTGGGTGATATTCTCACAGTACCGCTGCTTGGTAAGACCGAGCTTGACCCGGCAGAAATACAGGCGGAGCTGGATAATAATACACAAGGCATACTGGGCTATGTGTCCCGCTGGATTGATCAGGGCGTGGGTTGTTCGAAAGTGCCGGACTATCATAATGTTGGCCTGATGGAAGACCGCGCAACACTGCGTATTTCCAGCCAGCATATCGCCAACTGGTTAAAGCACGGCATTTGCAGCGCAGAGCAAGTTAGGGAAACGCTCAGGCGCATGGCCGTGATCGTTGACAATCAAAATGCAGGCGACCCTGAGTATCGCAACATGGCCCCGGACTTTGAACAGAGCATCAGCTTTCAAGCAGCCTGCGATCTGGTTTTCAAAGGCGCAGAGCAACCCAGTGGTTATACAGAACCCATTCTCCATGCCCGGCGCCGCGAAGCCAAAGCTAAATACAGCAAATAACAAGGCAGGCACCCCTATGATTTCAATTTCAAAATGACATCTGTGCAATCCTTAAGTCGGGCTTTTGCTTTGCTTGAACAATTGGGGGCCTCGGATTTAGGGCTAACACTGACCGACGTGTCGGCGCGCGTTGGGCTTGCTCCTTCAACGGTTCACCGTTTGCTGAATAGCCTCAAGGACATGGGCTATGTGGAATGTGACAATGACACCAATATATGGTCCGTCGGTGTACAGTGCTTTGCGGTTGGCAATGCCTTTCTCAGAAAGCGCGATTTTGCCGTGCGCGCCCGGCCTTTTATGAAAGAGCTGGTGGCACAAACCGGAGAAACAGCAAACCTGGCCATTCGTGACAAAAGTGAGGTGGTTTATGTCGGGCAGGTAGAAAGCAAAGAAGTGATGCGCATGGCGGTACAAATCGGCAGTCGCGGCACAATTTATGCGACCGGCGTGGGCAAATCCCTACTGAGTGCGCTCCCTGAAAAAGAGGTGCACGCCATCCTCAAGGGCGTAAAACTCAAGCCCTTTACCCGCCGCACCTGTGCAACAAAAGCTGCCTTGTTTCAGGCGCTTGAGATTACCCAGTCACGAGGCTATGCGCTGGATGATGAAGAACAATCTGAGGGCCTTCGCTGTATAGCGAGTAATATATATGACCATTACGGCGAAGCCGTCGCTGCTTTGTCAATATCGGGACCAGCTGTGCGGGTCACCCGGGAACGCCTGCCTGAACTCAGCGCCTACATAATCGAAAGTGCCGGGAAAATTACCCGCGCCATTGGTGGCAGGCAATTGACCTGAGCCCTCGGTCACAACACGGGGCACAATACAGAGCAATGTATGTCTCCCGACCATCGGCCGGTTAAGCGGCAACGATGTTGCTGATGTGCGCAGCAATATTTTCCTCATCACATGCTAGAAAAATAACCAGGTAATCCATATCCCTAGGCACAAAAATGGGCCAAAAGGGATTTTCGTCTCGCTGATCTTTTTTCCTTTTGCTACCATGCCTACCAAGCCAATACTCAGTCCTGCCAGAGAGCCAATAAGCAACACCAACGGCAAACCCTGCCAGCCCAGCCAAATACCAGCGCCTGCCAGCAATTTTGCGTCACCAAGGCCAATGCCGTCACGGCCTCGCAGGGCCTTGTACCCCAAATTTAATACTGGAAAAAACAGCAACCCAATCAGCCCACCGATGATATGGTCAAAAGGCGTAAAGCGAGGGAACGTAAAAGCAAAAACAGCCCCCACAATAAACAGGGTGGCTGTAAGCAGGTTTGGCAACCTGAAGCTTTTGATATCATAAAGGGACAGGGCAAATAAATTCAGGAACAGGACCAGTGAGGGCAAGACAGGGGCGTTTGAATACCAAGACAAAGCCGCAATCAACAGCCCCAACAAACCCGACAGCAAAATTGACCTGGCACTCCCCACCAAACCCACTACTTCCACCGGTTTATTGTCCTGCATTACCATCCTTCTATTTGCGACGCACACACGGCACTTCGCAGCATGTACGCCCATCGCTCAGAAAACACCAAAAAACTAACCTAGAAGACACAAATCAAAACCTGGGCTTTACCGAAAAATATAAATTAATGCTCAAAAAAATCTGTGCCAACGGTATATCAACACCACTGACCTGCGCCCTTTAAATCCGTCCATCTAGGGTGTGTGCAACAAGAAATACCTCGCTTTTTAGATGAAATTTTTGAGGGAGAAAGCTATTTCTAATATTATGGAAATGGCGCACCCGGGAGGAGAAAGTTCGAACTCTTTGTTCGAGGTTTTGGAGGACTGGGAAGAGCAGCTTAAACATGTCAATATTGATCTTGAAGGGCCGGGGTTATGAGCGGCTCTTCAATCAAAAAGACTTTTGATCAAGTCAACTCTGGCCCTAAGACACGGTCCAAAACTAAACCAAAAGTACCACCACCCTTCTCTTTGCGTTTGTCGTGGGATGAACGAAAACAGCTTGAACGTGAAGCCGGGCGTATGTCACTGAGTGCTCATACCCGCAGCAAGCTGTTTGGTGATTCTGATACTGCCGTTGGGCCCCGGAAACGCTCTACCCGCAAGTCTCATCAACCGACAACAAACCATGTATTACTAGCGCAGTTACTCGGAACATTCGGGCAGTCCGAGCTAGGACGCTCAATGCTAGCACTGTCTGTTGCAGCACAATGCGGCGCTCTACCTGTGGATGAAGAACTGACTGACAAACTTCATTCTGCTTGTGACAATATTTCTGAGATGCGGCAGATGCTGGTTGTAGCCCTTGGTATTAAACCGCAATCTGGTGACCACTCATGATGCTGGAAGGAAACCAGCGCGGTGGTGCCAAGAACTTAGCACAGCATCTGGTTAAGGCTGAGAATGACCACGTGGAGATACATGAGATACGAGGCTTTGCCTCTGATAATCTAATGGGAGCTTTGAATGAAGCTTACGCAGTTAGTAGAGGAACCAAAGCTAAACAGTTTCTCTATTCCCTATCTGTTAACCCACCACCAAAAGCACAGGTTACAATTGGCGAGTTTGAAGCCGCAATTAACCGTGCGGAACAAGAACTCGGATTAACAGGACAACCACGCGCTATTGTCTTTCATGAAAAGGCCGGACCTGATGGTGTCGTTCGCAGGCATGCGCATTCTGTATGGAGCAGAACCAATATAGCGGACATGAAAGCCATACCTATGTCTCATGACCATACAAAGCTTACTGCTTTATCTCGTGAGATATTCATAGAAAAAGGCTGGAAGATGCCAAGAGGCTTTGCCAAAAGTTCTGAACGTGATCCCAACAACTTCACAAGAGCTGAATGGGAGCAAGCAAAAAGAACAGGCAGAGACCCACGCTCAGTTAGAACAGCTATTACAGATGCATGGGCTATATCAGATAGTAAGGCCAGCTTTTCATACGCCCTTAATGAAAGAGGCTATCAACTTGCTCGCGGTGACAGGAGAGGCGGTAATACCCCCGATAATTAACGGTATTTATAAGTAGAATTTTCTCGTAACAGGAACGCAGGAGGTTCATATGAAGAAGTCACGTTATTCGGACAGTCAGATCATCAGTATTTTGAAGCAGGCAGAG